>OJOL01001002.1_pt1 | contig 18966 bp, 20 predicted proteins | sample 1598121 | NCBI WGS metagenome assembly OJOL01 (sample SAMN01915219, study PRJEB22387) | human gut metagenome | isolation source: stool | host: Homo sapiens | place: USA
CCAAAGGCACAATCACCATCAGGCCGAAGAAGCCGTACACGATGGAGGGAATGCCCGCCAGCAGGTCCACCGCTGGCTTCAAAATCTTGTACAGGGGAGCGGGACAGAACTTCGCCATATAGATGGCGGCCAGCAGCCCCAGGGGGACCCCCACGATGATGGCTCCGGCGGTGACGTAAATGCTGCCGATAATCATGGGAAGTATGCCGAATTGTCCTTCCTGGGGCTTCCAGATAATGCCGCTCAGGAATTTCAGCGGCCCGATTTCTGCAATTGCCGGAAATCCGTTGACGAACAAAAAGCCGCAGATCAGGACAACTGCCAAAATAGAGACGCATGCCGCCACCAGAAACACAGCCCTCATGATGGACTCACGATATTTTTTCATGGTATGTTATTTCTCCTCTCCGAGAGAGTGCGCAACACGTGCATCGAATGCGGATATACGATTTACTTGGATTCCAGTGCAGACCACTCTGTGATCTCACCGGTATAAACCTGCTTAATCTGGTCTGTGGAAATTTCGTCCAGAGAGTTGTCCTTGTTGACAATTACAGCAATACCGTCCATTGCCAGAACTGTGCTGGTAACACCAGTTTCGCTGTCTTTCAGTTCACGGGATGCCATACCGATATCGCAAACGCCTTCCTGTGTGGAAGTTACACCAGTGGTAGAGTCACTCTGCTGTACATCTACTGTAACATCCGGATTAACGCTGGCATATGCTTCCTTCAGCTTTGTCATAACCGGTGTAACAGAAGAAGAACCGGCAACCACTACATTGCCCTTTGCACCGTTTGAAGTGTAGGCTGCAGCACCCTGTGCAACATAGCCTTCCTTGTTGATGACTTCTGCTGCATCTGTGCTCATGATATAATTGTAAAAGTCCTGGGCAGCATCGCTCAGATTTTCGCCATCCTTGAGCACCAGGTTAAATGGTCTGGAAATCGAATAGCTGCCGTCTGCAACTGTGTCTGCGCTTGGCTCTACGCCGTCTACCTTCAGTGCCTTTACGCTGTCGTCCAGAGAGCCAACGGAAACATAGCCAATTGCAGCAGTGTTTCCGGCAACGGTGGTCAGCATAACGGCGGTGCTGTTGGTAACTTCTGCACTGGAAACAGTGTTGTCCTTGTCATCCTGCAAAATGCCGCACAGCTCTGTGAAAGCACCTCTGGTACCAGAGCCATCCTCACGTGTGATTACAGAAATCGCACCAGATGTGCCGCCGCATCCGGTAAAGCTACCTGCCAGAACGCCCAATGCTGCAACTGCTGCAAATACTTTTACACTTTTTTTCATCATAATACTCCATTCCTCTCTGTGTACACTTCACTATGCACACGCAAAACCCGTTCCGAAGTGGAACTGCATCTATGTTCTTTGTTCCAATGAACAACTTTATTATAACAATTCTATGTAAAGTCTGCCAGCACAGCTATGTTAAATCTATGCTAAATGTTAAATCTCAGACTAAGGGCAGTGTTAAATCTGAAAACAGCACGCAATTTCCGTATTTTTTGAAAGAAAAAGCAGAAAGAACCGCATTTTTCTTTCGAAAATCAGTTGCACTTTTCTGAAAAATATGCTATACTATTATCGTTTCAAAAAATCGCGGCATACAATTTTCAAACAATTGTATGCCCAAAAAGAAAGGAAGCTGTGCTATGCATTTTACAGAACTCGCGAAAAAAAGATGCTCTGTCCGCTCCTATGCAGACAAGCCCCTGGATCCGCAGCAGCTCCAGGCGATATTAGAAGCCGGCCGTCTGGCACCCACCGGCAAGAATCACCAGCCCCAGCGGCTGCTGGTGGTACAGTCTCCGGAAGGCCTTGCCAAAATGGCAAAGGCCATGCACAACCAAAATGCCTATACCGCAAAGGCTGTGATTCTGGTCTGCGCCGATACCACAGACTGCTGGGTTCGCAGCTTCGATGCTCACTGCATCCATGAAATTGATGCTTCTATTGTTACAACATACATGATGCTGGCTGCCACAGAACAGGGTGTTGGTTCTCTTTGGGTTGAACGCTTTGATCCGGAAATCATCCGGGAAGAATTCGCACTGCCCGATCACTACATCCCCGAAGCGCTGCTCTGCCTGGGCTATGCCAATCCGGAAGCTGTCAAATCCCCGGAGCGCTATGACACAGAAAGAAAGCCTCTGGAAGAAACCGTCTGGTTTGAGTCCTTTGATGCCTGAATCTGAAAACAGCTATAAAAAATCGCCCCCATGGAAACCTCCTATGGGAGCAACACGTTTGCACAGCAGTCCTGCAACGCCATTAAGCATGGTTTGCAGGCTGCTGTTTTTTTGTTTTCCACCGGCGAACCAGCGCCGGAATGCCATACATGCCTGTCCAGATCAGCAGCATCAGTACCGGCAGACCAATGCGGTAATTGCCAAAGACCGTCCCGAACCACTCCAGCGGCGACCCGGCAGAAGATCTCGACAGAAAGAAAAAGTTCGTCCCGAACCTGCGGTTCACCATTGCAATGGGAATGCTCATCGCCGCCAGACACCCAAAGCAGAACGGGAGCCGCTTCCAGTTCGGCCGGAGCACATGCCGCGCCAGCAAAACTGCCGGAATCATCACCAGTACACCGTGCAGCAAAAAGCTGTGCAGGCTGTAGAAATTCCACAGGGGCAGCGAAAACCAGTTCGGAAACAGCAGCGCCAGGCATGCACCAGGCAGAGAAAGACTGTACACCAGCTCCAGCAGCAACGGATGCGGCTTTCGCACCGCCGCAAATTCGATCCATATAGAAATACCGCATAAATCTAAGGGCAGGTAGGTTGGCCGAAACTGATGGGTTACTCCCAGAATCAGATCCTTTCCCAGTTCCAGAACAATCATGCTCCATGACAAAATACAGAGCAAACGCCGCACCGTTGTTTCCTTCCATTTGCGGCAGGAAATGGAAACCGCCAGCACCGCCAGCAAAATGCCGCCCATCCAAAGCAAGTGGGGCAGATGAAACAGCGCAAATCCCAGCCCCGCAGGAACTTTTTCCTGAATAATCCAGAAATACGGCAAAGCCTCTCCCCTCTTTCCACAGCATATCGCTTTCTCTATTTATCAGTATAGCGCATTTTCTCGTCGAATACAAGTTCTTTTCTGCAAAAAAAGGATTGCCTCAGCAAAGACAACCCTTTTTTCTGTTATTCTAATTTCAGCAGACCTGCTTGCCGCAGGTTATTCAACAAAAGATTGAACTGTTCTACAATATTTTCTGTTCCTGTTGCATCCGGAACTGCGGCAGCTGCCGCCACAGTCCCTTCTGGTCCGGTTGCACCGGTCGGGCCAGTAGGACCAGTTGCACCCGTGGGGCCGGTTGCGCCTACTGCACCGTCTGCACCTGTTGCACCCGTAGGGCCGGTGGCTCCCATTGCACCGTCTGCGCCTGTTGCACCCGTGGGGCCGGTGGCTCCCACTGCACCGTCTGCACCTGTCGCACCCGTAGGGCCGGTGGCCCCCACTGCACCGTCTGCACCTGTCGCACCCGTGGGGCCGGTGGCTCCCACTGCACCAGCAGGCCCTGTCGCACCAACCGGGCCAGTCACACCCGGCGGCCCTTGCAGGCAGCAGGGAGACGGCGGTGGAACCGGAACACAGCATCGGCCGTCCGGCCGCTCCGGTATTTCGCCGCAATTACAATATGCCATATCTCAAGACTCCTTTCCACAAAACTCAAGCGGTTTTCACTTGGCTTCTGTCATAATCCCTTTTGAAGCAAAATATTGCCGGTTTTGTTCTACCGCCCGATCCTGCGGCCGAACGTTTCCGGCTAATGCATTATATGCAGCGGCAGCAGAAATGTCCCCCATGCGATCATAACAGACACAAAGCTGCATTGCCGGAATATAGTCACAGCACGCCTGGTTGCGGAATCCCTCAAATGGATGCGCACCCTCCCGAATGGCAGTCTGATACCAGAATACTGCGGTTTTCCACTGCTCCTGTTTCATAAAGCATGCACCAATTTCACAGCAGATTTCCGGCGTAGGCACGCCATACGAAAGCGCACGAAGCAGACTTTGCAGCGCCTGCTCCACCTGATTCCGCTTCTCATAAACCTTGGCGCACAGCAGGCACGCGCCAATGCAGTCCGGCTCCCATCCCTTTCCCTCCTGCAAAAAGTGCCCCAGTACAGACAAGGCCGCTGTATCGGCACCGTGATCGATTAACTCCCGTCCGTAATAATACTGCTCCCTGGGAGAAAAGCGTTCTCCCTTCAACCGCTTTTGCTGATAGATCCGCAGATTGCGATCTGGATCTCCTGCCTTCTCCTTTCGATGGAAAACGGCCGCATCCCCCATGCGGATAACACCATGGGGGACAACGGCTTCATGCACTGCCCCTTCAAACCGATAGCCCTTTGACCGCCGGAAAATCCGTTCCCGCTTTGAAATCAAATCCGGTTTTCCGGCAGAATCAAAGGACAGGACATAGGGCAAATACACCAGATCTGCATCCGGATTTTGCAGAATCTGTTTTAATCGTGCCCGGTTTTCGCCTTCAATGACATCATCTGCATCCAGCCACATCCAATAGTCCCCCACTGCCTGCTGAACTGTAAAGTTCCTTGCCGCCGAAAAATCGTCACACCAGGGGAAATCATAAATTTTCGCCTCAAACTGCGCCGCAATCGCTTTGGTTTCATCCACAGAGCCGGTATCTGCTATGATTATTTCGTCTACCAGATCTGCCACAGATTGCAGACAGCGCCCCAATACCTCTGCTTCGTCCCGAACAATCATGCATAAACTAATCAATGGCATAAAAAATACCCCTTTCGTCCCTTTCTTCGGATTTTTCCAAAGAAAAGTTTTCAAGCACCATTTTCCACAAAAAACAAACATTTCCAAAAAAATACTTGTTACATTTCTGGGAAAACAGACTTCTTTGCAGTATATGCAGTTTTTTGTCGTTTTTGCCTGGACAGCAAAAGAACCTGCAATTTTACAGAATCACAGGTTCTTTTCAACGGGTGGAAAAGGTATCTTAAAAATGGTGCCGGAAATAAGTGCCCAGATTTTCCTGCACTTTCTTTTGCAGTTCCTCGGGCGTCTGCAGCAGCAGATTCCGAACAAAGGCGATGGGTTCCCGATCCATTCGTTCCCGCATGGACACAAAATAAATTTTTCCATACATGGACGGTGTATCAATGTAAATGCGTCCCAGTCGTCCTTCTTCCAGATCCTGCTTTGCCGTGCATTCCAGCAAAAATGCAAAGCCTGCCTTTTGCCGCAGCAATTCATTCAGCACCCAAAAGGAATCCACCTCTAAAACCGAGGCAAAGTCATAAAAGGAGAGGCCGCGGCTGTTGAGCTCGCGCCGCACCAGACTGCGCAGGCCGCAGCCTGGCTTCATCAAAAGAAGATGCTCCTCCAACAGCTGCGGCAGTGTACAGCCGTACAACGCCTTTGCATGCTCCGGGTCTGAGACTGCAATAATCCGTTCCCGGTACAATTCCGTCGATTCTACCAGCATTGCCGGAATTTCTCCTTCCAGCACTGCAGCATCCAGTTCACCGCTCTGCAATTCCCGCAGAACCGTCCGGGTATCTGCCACATGCAGATGTACCCGCGGCGTTGTTCCAGCCCATTTCAGGCCGCAGAGAATCTGCATGGCAGGGGTAAAGGATGCAGACGGCGTAATTCCGATTTCCAAAAGGGGGGCCTGCTGGTGAAAGCCGGAAAGATGCTTCTGCACTTCCATTTCCTGCGCCCGGAGAATCAGTGCTTTGTTGTGCAGATATTCCCCGGCGGCTGTAATTTCAACACGCCGGCCGTCATATTGAAACAGCTGACACCCATAGTACTGTTCCAGAAACTTGATGTGCTGTGTCACAGACGGCTGTGTCAAATGTAGATGCGCCGCCGTTTTGGTATAGCTTTTGGTTTCACACAGTGACAGAAACGTATCCATCCGATAATCCAGCATCGGCGCATTGTCACTCCCTTCCCTGACTGTCTGCGTTTATCTCTTACTGAAACGGTTCATACTCGTGTTTTTTCGGGCGGCTCATGAGATTCTGCACTGCCTTTTTCGGACTTGCGCCGCAGAACAGCACCTGGTACAGCTGCTCTGTAATCGGCATGGAAACCTGATGCTTCTGCGCCAGCTCCCAGGCAGCGTGACAACAATAATAGCCTTCTACCGTTCCCACCTGTTTTACGGCATCCTCCGGAGAAACGCCCTCGCCGATCAGAATTCCAGCGCGGCGGTTCCGGCTGTGCATACTGCAACAGGTAACAATGAGATCTCCGATTCCGGACAATCCGCTGAACGTTTCCGGCTTTCCGCCCATTTTCACGCCTAGATTGGTGATTTCGTGAATACCTCTGGTCATCAGGGCAGCCTTGGTATTATCACCGCATTTCAGGCCATCACAAATTCCGGCCGCCAGTGCAATGATATTTTTCAACGCGCCGCCAATCTCACATCCCACCGGATCGTCATTGATATAAATCCGAAATGTGCTGCTGGAAAAGATGTCCTGTATTTTCAGCGCTGCTGCCTCCTGTACCGAAGCGGCCACAACGGAGGTGGGAACACCCCGGCCTACTTCCTCTGCATGGGACGGCCCTGTGATCACGCCTACTGCATGATGGGGATATTCCGACTGAATCACCTGACTCATAGTGAGATAGGTTTCTTCCTCCAATCCCTTGCTGGCATTGACCAGCAGAGCATCCCCGTCCAGATAGGGCTCCACCTGCTGTGCCACAGACCGAATGAAACGGGACGGCACCACAAAAACCACCACGGATTTTTCCTTCAGGCAGGTCGGATCACATGTGAACCGGATTTCCTTCGGAATCGGAACACCCGGCAGTTTTGTCTTATGTTCTCCGTCCCGGAGAATTGCGCTGACGATTTCTTCTGAGATATCCCAGACAGTCACATCATGATGATTTTGATGTGCAGCAATTGCAAGGCTGATTCCAAATCCCCCTGCACCAATGATCGCAATCTTTGCCATAGTACCCTCCTATCAGGAATGTGATGATTTATGAAACGAAAACTTGTTTTCATTGCCGGCTTTCAGGCGCTGGATATTGGTGCGGTGCATCCAGATTACCCACGCTGCCATGAGCGCAGCCAGTCCTGTATTCAGCCAGAGATACCACATCGGCAGTCCGTCCCGCTGAAGATACTGGAACAAAAAGGTGATCACCGGACAGCATGCCGCCGCGATAATAGAACCCAGTGAAACGTATCTGGAAATCGCCAGCACCACAATAAATATGGCAATCAGGCAGAGAAACACCTTCCAGTCAATTCCCAGAAAGACTGACACGCCCACCAGCACGCCTTTTCCGCCTTTAAAATGGTAAAAGATCGGGAACACATGCCCCAATATCGCAAAAATGCCAGCAATATAACCGATAAAATGAACATCGTTTTGCGCAGTGAGTCCTGTCCCCAGCAAAACGCAAATTTCCCGGCTGAGCAGTACCGCAACAATTCCCTTTCCCAGATCGCCCAGGAGCGTCAATGCAGCCGGCCCTTTTCCGAAGCAGCGCAGTGTATTGGTCAGTCCGGCATTATGGCTGCCATAGTCCCGGATGTCTTTGTGCTTCCACAAGCGCACCACCAGAATGGAACTGTTAAAACTCCCCAGCAGATAAGAAACAACTGCGGAGAGAAAAATTGCCAAAATCAGCATAACAAGGCCTCCATTTACTTTTCGTCACGGGCGCGTTCCCGCACCACAAAACGAACCGGCGTGCCCGTCAGGCCGAACGTAGAGCGAATCTGATTCTCAATATACCGCTGGTAGGAGAAGTGGAACAGATCGCTGCGATTGACAAAAATAACAAACGTAGGGGGCTTTGTGCTCGCCTGCGTCATGTAGTAAATTTTCAGGCGGCGCCCCTTATCCGAAGGCGGCTGCACCCGTGTTGTGGCATAAGCCAGCACATCATTGAGCATACCGGTGGAAATCCGCATGGCGTTCTGCTGGTACACCTCGTGAATCTTTTCAAACAGTTTTCCCACACGCTGGCCGGTTTTTGCAGAAATAAACAGGAACGGCGCATAGGACATAAAGCTGAAATCGTTTTTCAGCTTTGCCTCATACTCCTTCATGGTACTGTTATCCTTTTCAATGAGATCCCATTTGTTCACCACGATAATAGAAGCCTTTCCCTGTTCGTGGGCATAGCCGGCCACCTTGGAATCCTGTTCCGTAAAGCCCTCTGCGGCATCAATCAGAATCAGACATACATCTGCACGATCCACCGCCATATAGGCACGAAGCACGCTGTAATGTTCAATCCGCTCTGTCACGCGGGACTTTTTACGAATGCCGGCAGTATCAATCAGGACAAACTTTCCGTTTTCATTTTCAATTGTAGTATCCGTTGCGTCTCGTGTTGTTCCAGCCACATTCGACACAATGGCACGTTCTTCCCCGGCAATACGGTTTACCAGAGAGGATTTGCCCACATTCGGCTTGCCGATAATTGCCACATGGATAGCATCAGCATCTTCTTCAGACGCATCCTCCGGCGGCAGCAGATCATATACTGCATCCAGCATATCGCCGGTACCGTGCCCATGGGCGGCAGAAATCGGGTACGGATCGCCGGTTCCCAGGGTATAGAATTCCTACAGTTCCATGGGCGGTTCCCCAATGGAATCGCATTTATTGACGGCCAGCACAATCGGCTTGCCGCTCTTTTGCAGCATGCTTGCCACAGCGCTGTCATCTGCGGTCACACCGCATCGCACATCTGTGACCAGTACAATGACATCTGCGCGTTCAATGGCCAGCTCCGCCTGACGGCGCATTTGCTTCAAAATCACGTCATCTGTCACTGTTTCAATTCCGCCGGTATCCACCAGCATGAATGACCGGTCCCGCCATTCTCCCTTGGCATAAATCCGGTCACGGGTTACACCGGGAGTGTCTTCTACAATTGACAGCCGCTGACCAATCAGTTTATTGAACAGTGTAGATTTTCCTACATTTGGCCGTCCCACGACAGCTACAACAGGTAATGCCATTGTGATTTCATCTCCTTTATTTCGACATACAAAAAAGAGAGGCGGCAAAGGCCGCCTCTCCTCCTCGTACAAAACGATTGTTTTGTCATCGCTTATTCTGCATCGTCCATCTTCAGAACAGCAACGCCCTTGTAATATCCGCAGTTTTTGCAAACTTTATGCGGAGCCTTAAATGCGCCGCAGTTGCTGCATGTGCTCATTGCAGGTGCATCGAGCTTCCAAACAGCAGAACGTCTCTTGTTACGTCTTGCCTTGGAGACCTTATTCTTCGGTACAGCCATGTCTTGGCACCTCCTTCTACTTTCGACAGTCGCAGGTGCCTTCGTTCAGATTACACCCACAGATATCGCACAGACCCTTACAGTCCTCCCGACAAAGCATCTTTGTCGGCAGCATCAGCAAAAGATCTGAGATTGCTGTCTCATTCATATCAATGCTTTCGTGTTTTGCTACCAGGTACGTGTCATAAATATCTCCCTCACTTTGAAGAGAGGGCACTACCGTATGCGTAAAATCATACGAATAGTCCCGTGTCAATTCTTGGAGACACCGGTCACAGACAACATGCAGCGTACAGGAAACTGTGTACTGGAGCGTTACAATTCCGGCGCGGTTTTGAAACACGCCCGACACCGTTACTGGTGCATCAAACTGATATCCCCGTACATCAGCCAGTTCTTCCGGCAAAATCTGATATTCTACCGGCAACCGCTTGCCTTCGATCTGAAAAAGTTCCCGCAGCTGTAATACCATACCTGCTTCCTTTCACGCATTGCATTCCCTATTATAACAAATTTTTGCCTGTCTTGTCAAGCCTTTTTTGAAAAAATCCAGAAAATAACCGACAAACGCTCTTTTTAGAATCCGTTCTTAGTCAATATATCTGGTAACAGATGCCGGCAGTTCAGAAGCATCTGCGGAAACCGTAAAGGTAACAGAAGCGTCATCACCAGTCAGCTTGTCTACCTTTTCCAGCATCAGACCCAGTGCATCGAAATCTGCACCAGCGATCTTCAGGATACCGTCTACATAGATTTCCTTGATATCGTAGTTGCCTGCCAGCATGCCTGCAACAAAGCCATAAAATGCATCAAAACTGTCGATGCAGAACTGTTCTGCATCACACCATCTTACCTTGTAGCTGATGGAGCGGCGCAGAGTCTCGCCCTTTTCGATGCAAACCAGACAGCCGTTTGTAGATTTTACTGCTGCATTGATTTTATCGATAATGATCTTGGTTTTACCGCTTCCTTTTTTTCCTGTAATCAGTTTTACCATAATAATACTCCTTTCGTGCCGGAATCCGGCAGCGTGTTATTCTGAAAAAGCACTGCGAAAAATTCAATTCAGTGATTTCCGTATCCATTGCAGTATTCTGTCCGACGGATAGGTTTACAGATTCCTGTGCATTCCGCCGCACCATTTTTGTCTTACTTTGCCAGCTTTGCTTCCAGAGCAGCCTTCTGATCTTCATAGCCCGGCTTGCCCAGCAGTGCGAACATGTTCTTCTTATAGCTTTCCACGCCCGGCTGGTTAAACGGATTTACACCCAGCAGATAGCCGGAAACTGCGCATGCCTTTTCGAAGAAATAAATCAGATAGCCCAGGCTCTTTTCAGAAACATCTTCCACTTCCAGAATCATGTTCGGAACGCCGCCGTCTGTGTGCGCCAGTACAACGCCTTCCAGTGCCTTGCGGTTTACAACAGACATGTTCTGACCTGTGAGGAAGTTCAGGCCGTCCAGATTTTCAGCATCCGGTTCCAGATAGAAGTCCTGCTTCGGCTTCTTGATGTCCACAACTGTTTCAAACAGAATGCGGCTGCCTTCCTGGATATACTGACCCATGGAGTGCAGATCGGTAGAGAATACGCCGGCAGACGGGAAAATGCCCTTGTTGTCCTTGCCTTCACTCTCGCCGAACAGTTGCTTGTACCACTCAGACATCATGACAAAGCTCGGCTCATAAGAAACCAGCATTTCTACATTCTTGCCCTTCCGGTACAGGATGTTCCGGAGCGCAGCGTACTTGTAGCAGTCATTGTTGTCAAAGTCTGCGGTGAGATCCTTCTGTGCCTGTGCAGCACCTGCCATCAGCGCATCAATATCGCATCCGGCTACTGCAATCGGCAGCAGACCAACTGCTGTCAGAACAGAGTAACGACCGCCCACATCATCCGGTACCACAAATGTCTCATAGCCCTCTGTATCAGACAGTTCCTTCAGTGTGCCCTTTGCCTTATCTGTAGTTGCAAAGATATGATCCTTGGCGCCGTCCTTGCCGTACTTCTTTTCTACCAGCTGCTTGAATACGCGGAAAGCCAGTGCAGGCTCTGTGGTAGTGCCGGACTTGGAAATTACGTTTACGGAGAAATCTCTGCCCTCGCAGATGGAAAGCACCTCATTCAGATAAGTGGGGTTGATGTTGTTGCCCACATAATAAATATCCGGTGTATCCTTCTTCAGGTTGTTGTAAAACGGCGACTTGAGGAATTCAATTGCAGCGCGTGCGCCCAGATAAGAACCGCCGATACCGATGACAACCAGTACCTCAGAATTGCTCTGAATCTTCTTGGCAGCTGCCTTGATCCGTGCGAATTCTTCCTTGTCATAATCGGTCGGCAGTGTCAGCCATCCCAGGAAATCAGAGCCGAGACCGCTCTTTTCGTGGAGCATTTTTGCAGATGCTTCCACCTCATGACGAATTCCGGTCAGTTCATCCGGATTTACATAATTTGCCAGATATTTTGTATTCAGCTTTACAGACATAATACAATTTCCCTCCACTTTCTTCAAGGCGTTGAGATACGATGGTTTCCATTCGGAGCACACAGGGCATTGCTCAACCACTTTACCATATCTATCATACTATATTCTGCGCCCGATTGCAAGAGAAATCCGGATTCTTGTATAATCTACACAATTTTACATTCTACATTTTAAGCAGTTTGACGGCTATTTCCAACAGCGCATCCCCGTAATTTCGCTTTCGAACGGTATCTGCCGCAATGACCGTGGTTTCATAGAGCAGCGTGCCGTCCTGATAGAACGCAACGCTCCCCAGCTGCTGTCCTTTCCGTACCGGTGCCTGAATAAAACGGGGCAGCACCAGAACCGTTTCCAGTTCTCCGCAGCCCTTGGGAACGGCGAGTCCCCGGAGCTTTCCCGGTTCTGCCAGCACCGCCCGGTCTACGCCGCGACGCACCGGAATCGGATAGAGAAATTCTCCGGAAAATCCCGGTTGTAGCACCTTCCAGCCCGAAAAGCCCTTTCGCAGCAGCTGTTTCGCCAGCGCAAATCGATCATTGTCTTCCTGACAGCCCAGCACCACTGCGATACACTGCATATGGTTCCGCTCTGCCCCGGCCGCAATGCTCCATCCGTCAGCCTCTGTGTGACAGGCCTTAAAGCCAATGCAGGTTTCATCGGTTCGGGTCAGTGTATTTTCATTGACCAGTTCTGTGGCTTCTCCCCGGAGAAAATCCCGCCAGGTGCACAAATACGGTTTCAAAACCGGATACTGAGTCAGCGCCCGGCAAAGCCGTGCCAGGTCTGCCGCTGTGGTATACTGCTCCGGGTCGCCGTCTCCCTGGGGACTGGAAAAACGGGTACTGCGCATTTCCAGATCAAAGGCACGGGCATTCATCTCCATTACAAAGGTTTCGGTATCGCCGCTGACGGCCGCTGCCAGCGCAACCGCAGCATCATTGGCATTTCCGATCAGCAGTCCTTTCAGCAGATCTCCCACCGTCATTACCTCTCCGGCAGTCAGCCAGATCACTGCACCCTTTGTCCCGGTTACACCGTCCGTCACTGTAATCGGACTGTCCGTTGTCCAGCATCCCTGCTCGATCTGCTCCGCTGTCAGGAGCGCGGTCATCAGTTTCGCCATTGTACCGCAGGAAACCTTCTTTTCCCCTTCTGATTCCAGGAGAATCGTACCGGTTTCCGCTTCCATCAGCACATAGGACACCGCAGGAATTTCCGGTTCCTCTGCCGCGGCCGCGCCCCTGCTCAATAGTAAAAAACACAGAACCGCCGCGCACAATGCAGCAAATAATCGTCTCATAGCAGCACCTCACATCCATTTTCACGCGCGTGTACACGCTCCAACATATGTGCAGTCTGCTTTTTTTAGAACCTGCCGAAACGAGTGCCTATTCGTTTTTATATTTCTGTTTCAGCAGAAAAAGCCGCCAGCCGCAGTAACCGATTGACACGCTGTACAGAACAAACATCGCCATCCAAAACCAAAAGAGAAAGGTGCCAAACGGATTGCTCCGGGCAGTGATCTGCTGCACCGCATTCGGCAGCACACAGCACAAGAACAAGGCAGCCAGCGGAATCAGCCGCTTTCGGGAAACGCGCCGAATCAGTTCCCGCTTGGACGCGTTGTCACTGAATATCTCCGGATTCTCTTCTGTAGCGTTTGCCGGCTTTCGGAAATAGTTCCATTCCTGAAAGGCGGAAAAGTATTCCCAGCCATAATCAGAAAACAGCTGAAAATAGCTATCCCAGTCTGTTCCCTTGGTGCGAAAGTCCAGCCGGTATACCACATCCTCCGGAGTGCAGGCTTCAAAATGGTAAAAGCCGAAAGCGGTTATCCGCTTCAGTTTCCAGCCGTTCTGATGCTGCTGCCGCAGAAACTGTTCTTCCTGCTCATAATCCGCAATGGTAAAAATCCGAAACATGGTCTTGGTCGTTTTCATGAAAGCCACTCTCCTTTGCTGTTCTGATAAAGCCGTTCAATCCGTTTGCATTCCAATGCCAGTACCTCGCGCCCCAGGGGTGTGATACGGTATAGCTTCCGCTTTTCCACTTCCTGCGTCCGCTGAATCAAACCGTCTTTTTCCATTTTAGAAAGCGTCCCGTACATGGTACCAGGACTGATTTTAACCGCACCGCCTGTCATTTTTTCCACCTGCTGCCCTATGCTGTAGCCGTGCATTTCTTTCTGCAAACAAAACAGAATGTAAAACCCGGTTTCCGTCATGGGCACGTACACCCGGCGTATTCGTTCCTGCATGCTGCACCCCCCCTTCTTCGGCCTTGCATAATATATCGCATCTCGATATATCTTTCGCACTTAGTATATCACACCTCGATATATTTGTCAAGCACGATTTGCAAAAAAATCACCGTACAGGCATCTTATACCCATACGGTGATTCAGAACATGTCTTTTTGGCAAATTATGCTCGAAAAGAACGCATCTATTTCTTGTGAAGGCAGGTTCTCAAATACAATTTCTTAAAAGTTCTTTCTCCAGACGGAGGGAATGCACAAGATCAGAAGCGGCAGACATTCCAGTCGTCCCAAAAGCATATCTATGGCAAGCACAATCTTAGAGAAATCAGACAGCCCCCCGAAATTTTCCATCGGACCAACTGCATTCAGTCCCGGCCCGATATTGTTGATACAGGTGGAAACCGCTGAAAACGCAGTTCCGAAATCCGTATTGTCCAGGGAGATTAGCAGCAGTGAAAGAATCAGCAGTCCCAGATAGATGACCAGATAGCGCATGACACCGTGCACAGAATCCGAGGAGATGGTCTTATCATCTGCCTTGATAATGTTCACAGAATTGGGATGCAGCATTTTCCGCAGGGACAGCACGCCGCTTTTAAACAGAATTACAAAGCGCTGTACCTTAAAACCGCCGCCGGTAGAACCAGCACAGGCTCCTATGTACATCAACAGCAGGAGCACCATCTGCGAGAACAGCGGCCAACGGTTGTAATCCGTCGTGGCAAACCCGGTGGATGTCATAATTGATGCCACCTGGAACACTGCAAACCGAAAGCATTTTCCTATTGTGTGATACAGCGGGCGAATATTCCACATCACCAGCAGGGTAGAAATCGCCAGAATAGCCAGATACACCTTGAGTTCCGTATTCTTCCGCACTTCCCGGAAGCGCCGCACCAGCATCAGATAGTACAGCGTAAAGTTCGCGCCGAATAGAATCATGGTCACTGTGACAACACCTTCCAGGTAGGCCGAGCCATAGTAGGCGATTCCGTCATTTTTGATGCTGAATCCGCCGGTTCCTGCAATGCCCATTGCATGGCAAATACTGTCAAACAACGGCATGCCGCCGGCTGCCAGCAGAATCACAGTCACCACAGTCAGCGCAGTGTAAATCAAATACAGATACACCGCAGAATTTTTTCCCTTCGGCACCAGCTTGCTGACCTGAGGGCCGGGGCATTCTGCACGCATCAGATAAATCGAGTCACTGGAGGACGGCAGAATGGCGATAGCCAGCACCAAAACGCCCATTCCTCCAACCCAGTGGGTAAAGCTCCGCCAGAAGAGCATGCCCTTGGGCAAAATCTCCACATTAGTCAAAATGGTAGAACCCGTTGTGGTAAAACCGGAAATACTCTCAAATACCGCATCGCAGAAATCCGGAATCCAGCCGCTGACATAAAAGGGCAGAGCACCCACAAGAGAGAACAGCACCCACAGCAGCGCCGCAATCACCATGCCCTCCCGGGCAAACATGCGCCTGTCCTTCGGCCGGATCAGCGCCAGCGGCAGAGAAAGCAGCGCAACCACTGCGCCAACTGCCAGGAACACCAGCATACAGAAATATTCGTGATAAATGAGACTCACCAGCGCCGGCACTGCAAACAGCGCAGAACCAATCAGCATTGCTCTGGCCAGATAATGAAATACAATTGCTCTGTTCATGCCATACCGCCTATCCCAGAATATCCTTTACCATTGAAAAATGATAATCCTTTGACACAACCACAACAGAATCCCCCAGTTCAATGGAAACACTGCCGTCCGGAATGATAATCTCCCGCTTTCGGATCACGGCACAAATCAGTATATTCTTTTTCAGGCGCACCTGGCGCAACGGAATGCCCACCAGCCCTGCAATCTGATCCCGGATCCGGAATTCAATGGCTTCCACCTGATTTCCCACCACATGGTACAGGGATTCAATCTCATTATCCGCCGTATTCGACAGCGAGCGCACATAGCTCACCACATTGCTGGAGGTCAGGTACTTGGGAGAGATCACACAATCCAGCCCCAGTTCTGATGCCAGCCGGAGATAGTTGTCCCGGCTGATCTTCGTGACCACCTTTGCATCTGTGGCATCCTTTGCGAACAGAGACAGCACTATATTTTCCTCATCAATGCCCGTGAGTGAAACAAACGCATCCGCACGCAGAATACCCTCTTCCAGCAACAGTTCCTGGTCTGTACCATCCCCTTCAATGACGATGGCCTTCGGGAGCAGTTCGGCCAGCTCCATGCAGCGGACGTGGTCTTTTTCCACAATTTTCACCCGCATCCCTACACTCAGCAGCTGCAGCGCCAGATAATAGCCGACTCTGCCGCCGCCAACCAGCATAACCGTCTTAATTTTATCCTTCATCAGGCCGCTGGCGCGGAAAAACCGCTCAATGTTCTTATGAGAGGACACCAGATGAATCCGGTCTCCTGCGCGAAGCACGAAGTCGCCGTCCGGAATAAAGATATCGTTTTTCCGCTGAACTGCACAGATCAGGAACTTGGTTTTCACCTTTTTGTACATTTCCTGCAAGCTGATATCATTGAGCGCCGAAACCTCCGGCAGACGATATTCCACCAGTTCCAGCCGACCCTTTTCGAATACCTCTACCTTTGCCGCTGATGGAAAAATCAAAACCCGTGAAATTTCATCCGCAGTAGAAAGTTCCGGGTTAATCACCATAGACAGCCCTAGATCCTCCCGAATCAGATGCATCTGCCGGTAATACTCCGGATTCCGCACACGGGAAATCGTCTTTTTGGCACCCAGCCGCTTTCCGATCAGACAGCAGAGAATGTTCAACTCATCATAGGGCGTGGCAGCAATCACCAGACCGGCCTTGTTTACTCCGGCCTCCATCTGAATTTCGGCGGTTGCCCCGTTTCCTTCAATGCACATAACGTCCAGGGTGTTCTGCGTTTTCCGCAAGTGGGCTTCCTCACAATCCACAACAGTAACGTCATGTCCCTCTGCCACCAGTGCAGCAGACAGATTGCTGCCCACTTTTCCATTTCCGATTACTACAATTTTCATACATTTCCATCCTGTATTCCATCATTCCATTAGAGCCACTATTTTTCCATCCGGCTCTTGTCAGCCCCTATTATAACACTCCGTCTGAAAAATGTCAATCTTTCGGCCGCATTTGTCCTGCACATCCAGCGCAAAAAACGAGCCGGCTGATTTCCAGACAGAAACCAACCGGCTCGTATCAGCGTATGCGATACATACGCATCTATCACATATTACAATTACTGGAAGTAAGCAACGCCGCTCTCAAAGATCTTCTGATCCTTTTCGCCCGGCACATTGCGGTACAGATTCTGACCGATACGCTCGCTGTGTCCCATTTTCCCCAGAACACGGCCGTCCGGAGAGGTAATGCCCTCAATTGCCATCATAGAGGTGTTCGGGTTAAAATGAATATCCATAGAAGGATTGCCTTCCAGATCGACATACTGGGTTGCAATCTGGCCGTTCTTCGCCATATCTGCCAGCAGTTCCGGCGGTGCCACAAAGCGGCCTTCTCCGTGGGAAATTGCCACTGTGTGCACATCGCCCACTTCTGTTCCGTACAGCCACGGAGACTTGTTGGAAGCAATCCGTGTGTTTACCAGCATGGACTGGTGACGGGCAATGGTGTTAAAGGTCAGCGTAGGAGAAACGTCCGTCATATCCATGATTTCGCCAAACGGTACCAGTCCCAGTTTCACCAGAGCCTGGAAGCCGTTGCAGATACCCAGCATCAGGCCGTCCCGGTTTTTCAGCAGTTCGTGTACTGCATCCTTGATACGCGGATTCCGGAAGAAGGCTGTGATAAACTTACCGCTGCCCTCCGGTTCGTCACCGCCGCTGAAACCGCCGGGGATCATGATGATCTGTGCCTGCTTAATTAGCGCAGCAAAGGTGGTGATGGAATCCTCCATAGCATCAGCAGTCAGGTTCCGGACAATAAAGGTCTGAGGTCTTGCGCCGGCACGTTCAAAGACGCGTGCAGTATCATACTCGCAGTTTGTGCCCGGGAATACCGGAATCAGGACACGGGGCTGTGCTGTCTTTATAGAAGCAGACAGGGTTGTCTTTCTGGGATAGGAGAGTTTCTCCGGTACTTCATTGGTGGTTTTGATGCGGCACGGGAATACCGGTTCCAGCTTCCGTTCCCAGACGGACAGCAGCTTGTCCAGCTGGAGGGTATACTTCGGGCAGACGATCTCCGGTTTTTCAGTGGTAGTACCGATAACATCCTCGCCCTCTTCGGCATCGCCGCTGAGTTCCAGCAGGAATCCGCCGCAGCACGGCTGGAACAGTTCTGCATCGGTCAGCTGACGGCCGAAGGTAAAGCCAATGCCGTTACCGAAGCACATCTTTGCAATACCTTCCGCAGCACCGCCGTAGTCGATTACCCAACCTGCGCGGATGCGGCCGGCTGCGATCATCGCTTCCACCTTGTCAAAGACAGTGCGGACGCTTTCGAAATCCGGAATGCCGTTGGCATCCACAGCCGGGCGGAGCATAATTACCTTGTCACCGGCCTGCTTGAATTCTGTGGAAACTACATTGTCCGCCTTTGCAGTGGAAACGGCAAAGGAAACCAGTGTCGGCGGAACGTCAATATTTTCAAACGTACCGGACATGGAGTCCTTACCACCGATAGAACCGCAGGACAGTTCCAGCTGTGCCTTAAAGGCACCCAGCAGAGCAGCCATCGGCTTGCCCCAGCGCTTGGGATCATTCTGTGTCCGTTCAAAGTATTCCTGGAAGGTTAGCCAGCAGTGGTGCCAGCTGCCGCCGGCTGCCACGATCTTTGCAACCGATGTAATAACAGCATCCATTGCACCCAGATACGGGCTGCGCTCGCTGACGTTGGGATTATAGCCCCAGCCCATCAGAGAGCAGGTGTTGGTTTCTCCGCGCAGT
>OJOL01001023.1_pt1 | contig 18810 bp, 10 predicted proteins | sample 1598121 | NCBI WGS metagenome assembly OJOL01 (sample SAMN01915219, study PRJEB22387) | human gut metagenome | isolation source: stool | host: Homo sapiens | place: USA
ATACTTTTTTCATATACTATAATATACGTACACTTTTATGTCTATTTTTCCCTGTCTTCGTCTTGTTCAGCTTTAAGGCATACTTGACACATAGCTCGTGGCTACCGCTACTTGCCCGGCCTAGGGCCGTGGTCGGGAAATCAAAGGCGTAACCCGCATGGAAACGACCTAGCTTTACGCCGAACATGATGCCCACCGATTCATTCACCCGATAGGAAAAACCACCATTAAACATCTTATTATATTCCAGCCTAGCGGTAATATCCGCATGAAAACTTTGCATGTCTGTCAGCAAGAACACCGAGGGCTGTAATTCTATCAACGGATTCTTTAATTGAATATTGTATCCACCCATTAAATTAAGTGAACGACCTATATAGGTATAGGCGTTCTCGTCCAGTTGAAGCTCCGGTTGGGTGATATGCGTCATGCCAAACCCGGCGTAAAACCGTTTATGGGTATAGTAAATACCGAAGTTCATATCCAACCCCATGCCGCTGACCTGCTCTACAGGAATGGCGGCGTCGGTCTCTTGATGGTATTCGGACTCAACCTTTATCACCTTGGTTCCGTCGAACGATTGGTTGACTAAGCCGATTTGCAGACCGCCGCTCAAGACTCCCCCGAATAATTTATACTTATAGGCGTATTGCGCCCCTACATGCGTATTCTGGAAAAGCCCGATTGCCTCGGTAAATACAACCAATCCGACACCGTGATTCGTCTTGCCTAAAGTGAGTGGCATATCCGCGGTAATGAAGAACGACTTGGGTGCCCCATGTACGCCGATCATTTCCAAGCGGGCGAGAGCCAATATATTCAAGTCCTCCGTAGCTCCGGCCACGGCCGGGTTATAATACGGTTTCGCCATGAAGTATTGACTTAAGCGTGCGTCATATTGCGCCCGTACGATTCCCGCACAAGTACACAAAAGGATCAAGATCGAAAGAAGACGTCTTCTCATTTAAACATTCACTTCACGTTGTAACTACAAACGCAGCAAATCCGGATAAATTGTATTTTCACAAAAAAACAACGAGGCAGGGGAGCTCGATCGTCCGCCACCTCGTTCTTCTATTTCTTAATTTTCAATTTCCAATTCTCAATTGAACTAGTATTCTTCCTCGTTGAAGAAGAAGTCTTCTTTACTTGGATAATCCGGCCAGATGTCTTCCATGCATTCGTAAATCTCGCCTTCATCTTCCATTTCCTGCAAATTCTCAATCACTTCTAATGGCGCACCAGAACGTTGTGCATAGTCAATAAGTTCATCCTTAGTCGCAGGCCAGGGTGCGTCTTCCAATTTTGAAGCTAACTCTAATGTCCAATACATAGCTGTCAAGTATTAATAACCGCCGAAGCGATTTGGTTCTCTATTTTTCCGCGAAAATATGACTTTATTTATTATACGCAAGTATAATCCCAAATAATTTCTTTACCGTTATTATTTATGCATTCTTTTCGTGCCAGAACGAAGAAATAATCCGATAAACGGTTCATAAATATCAATACAGGCTCCTCAACGGGGCAATTCTCGGCCAAGCGATAGATTTGTCGCTCGGCACGACGGCAAACGGTGCGGCAAACATGTGCGAGGGCGGCCGAGCGGCATCCTCCCGGTAGGATGAACGCATGCATTTTCGGCAGCTCGTTATCCAGACGGTCTATCTCCCGCTCGATACGCTCGATGCTCTCGGGCGTTACCTTGCTCTCGATTTTCAATTCCGTGGTCGCTTGATCCGTGGCTAGGTAAGAACCGATCGTGAATAGCTTATGCTGGATGAATGATAAGAAATCAGTATCTTTCTCATCATTCAAGGCCGTGATTAATAATCCGATAAAGGAGTTCAGCTCATCTACGGTGCCATAGCTCTCGATCCGATCGTGCGCTTTCGACACGCGTTGTCCACCTACCAGTGAAGTGGTTCCTTTATCGCCTGTTCTGGTATAGATAATACTCTTCTTCATATCTGACTTGTTTTGAATCCTAAAAATAAACAATATAATCTCGTTTGTGCAATTTCTTGTTGAATAAGACAATCCCTAGCGAGTAAAGATCTAAGGTGACCGTCACTTCCGGACATGCGCAGATCTCTTCCCAAAGTTCACGCATCTTACGGCTCGCCTTGATTCCCTCAAAAACGAATACCGTATCGTTGTGCGCGTATTTCATACATTCATTAAACAGCCAGAGGTTGTTATGTTGTTCATATAAAGTGTTGAAAAAAACAAAATCTAAGCTATTTATGTCATTTAAGGCTTGGGGAAGCAAGTCCTTATAATTACCGATACGCAAATCGACGGGATTACGTCCCTCTTTAGCGAATGCTTGACGGGCAATCGTGGCGAATTCCGGTACATTTTCCAAGGCGATACATTTCAATCCCGTGGCATAGGAGGTTAGATATAAGGTAGACAGCCCCATCGTGGTTCCTATCTGGAGGATATTCTTGGACTTGAAATAGTTTGTTAAACGGAATAATAAGGCGCCATGCTTGGGCCGGATGGATTCCCGTTTTACGATCTCGCTGATGGAACGGGTCTTTCGTTTCCCTTTGTTCTGCCGGTCTGGATAGGTGATCTCTCCTTCCCTGAATAATAACTGCTTACGTAAAAGCTCTATATCATAGAAACTATAATAAGAGCATTTTTCCTCGATGACCTTCGTGATGAGGTTAAAAACGAAAGGCGAATGTACTCCGAATCCTTTACGGTAACGGATGCTGCGGTACAAGAGCGATCCTTTTCGTAATGTATTAACCTTTGGTAGTATTTGCATTTCTTTTTGTCATTGGGCAATGAGACCTTGCCATTTACCGCGAACTTACATAAAAAAACGCAATTAGCATAAGCCTCTAGTCATTAAACGGGGTTATAATGACTTGTGCCATGCGGATGGCACAGCCGTGCCATAACGGTGGCACCAGCGTGCCATCGCAGTGGCACAGTCATGCCATCAGCGTGGCACTGGCTTTATCTTAGAAACTGGCTTTCTCCGGTTCTGGGCGGATATAGGTTAATATCTGCCCGCTTAATTGAAGCAGCGAGATCTCACAGATCTTGGTGGAGTATTCCGCCACGGAAAGACGCTCCTCAGCTTCTAGCAGACTGTTTTGCGCCTCACGCAATTCGATACCAGACAACTCGCCGAGTTTATAGCGGTCGATGGCGATCCGGTAGTTCTCTTGGGCGGCTACGAGGTTCTCTTTCTCTAGACTCCATAGGTCAAGGTTGTTTTTATAGGCCATCCAGAAGTTGCTCATGTCCGCACGCAGGGCAAGTTCCAGTTCTTGGATGCGCAATTGCTGGTTCTCGATTTGGATGCGGGCGTTGCGTTGCTCACGTTTCCGGTTGAAACCATCGAAGAGGCTCATACCGATGGTCACGCCGTAATTAAGCCCCAGCCGTTGTTGGAGGTCGTAATTGCCCACTTCCGTCCAGTTCGCCGTGTAGCCGTAGCCTGCGTTTAGCTTGACATAGGGATAATAGCGGCTTTTTACCTTTTTATAATCAAGCTCGGACAATGTCTGGTTCTTTTGGGCGATCAGGAGCGAGGCGTTGGCTTCGAGGGTATTCTTCCATAGATCTACCTCGTCGAGGAACGGGTTCGGGTAGATCAAGGAGTCCTTGATCTGGATTTCCTCCTCCACATTATTTAATGCCATTAACTCGTTCAGGCGGATACGGGAGGTATGCACGACCTCCAATTGGTTTAATACCTTGGAGCTATCCGAGTTGAAGTCCACTTGAGCCTGTTGCAAGTCCAGACGGGACATGGAGCCGATATAATACCTTTCCTCCACGATCCGTAGACGCTCCTTGGAAAGGTCCAAGGTGGAACGGAGGTTACGCAAACGGATTTTCTGCCGGATCAGGTTGTAGTACTCGCTGGAAAGGTTGGCTACGAAATCCTCGATGGTCATGCGGGTGTTCAATTCTCCCATTCGCTGTAATTCTTTCAAGCGAGAGTATTCGGCTTGGATACCGAAACCGTCGAAAACCGTCCAGTTAACGTTTAGTCCGACGTTACCCGTCTCGCTGTTTATACCATTCGCCTTCTCGATCGATCCGTCTTGCAGGCTGTTACGGTTGTTATTGAAATTTCCGCTGAATCCGCCGCTCATATCTACGGTAGGCAGATAACCGGCGTTTCCCGGGGTGGCGTTATTGTCGCTGATCTGTTGCTCGTTACGAATGATACGGATGGAGTAGTTCTGCTCTAATCCGGTTTCGATACACCGTTTCAGATCGAATAGTTGCTGCGCCTCCGCCATAAAGAGGGAAGAGAAGGCCAATAGTAATGTATATAGGTACTTATTCATGTGTTTATTTATTATTCAGTAATGTTCTTTTTTCGGTTGGTGGATATAAACGAATACATGGCCGGTACGATAAACAGGGTCAAGAAGGTCGATACCAACATTCCGCCTACTACCGCTACACCCATGGCGATACGCCCTTGGGCACCCTCGCCCGTAGCGTATACCAATGGCACCAAACCGAGGATGGTGGATACGCTAGTCATCAAGATCGGGCGCAGACGTTGGGTCGCGGACGAGCGGATCGCTTCCGGCAAACTAAGTCCCGACTCTTGCCGCTGATTGGCGAACTCTACGATCAAGATACCGTTCTTCGCCACCAAACCAATCAACATAATGATACCGATCTGGCTGAATATATTCATCGTGATACCCGAATAACTCATGAACATCAGCGCACCGGCGATAGCCAAAGGTACGGTGAACATCACTACCAACGGGTCCTTGAAACTCTCGAACTGGGCGGCCAACACCAAATAAATCATCAGCAAGGCCAAGATCATGGCGAACATCAAACTGGAAGAACTCTCACGGAACTCTTTCGACTCGCCGGAAAGAGCGGTGCGGAAGCTACCATCCAGCACCTCCGAGGCGATACGGTCCATCTCGTCCAGACCATCGCCGATCGTGTATCCTTTATTCAATCCACTGGAAACCGTCGCTGATACGAAACGGTTATAGCGATACAATTGGGGCGGCGCCACGTTTTCCGTAACCTTAACCAAGTTATCCAACTGGATCATTTCCCCATTGTTACTACGTACATAGATCGATTTTAAATCGACAGGGGTATTTCGTTGCTGGCGGTTGATCTCGCCCAATATCTGGTATTGCTTACCATTCATATAGAAGTAGCCCATACGCTGTCCGCTCAACGCATATTGCAAGGTCTGGGCGATGTTGCGGGTGCTGACGCCCAATAAGGAAGCCTTATCCCGGTCGATCTCGATACGTGCCTCCGGCTTGGTGAAGCGCAAGTTCACGTCCGCCATCTGGAAGACCGGGCTCTCGTTCACCTTTTGCATAAACGTGGGCAGGAACTCTTGCAGTTTATCCAAGGTCGGGGCCTGCAATACGTATTGGATAGGCATACCGCCCCGGCGTCCGCCGAAGGTGGATTGCTGTTGTACGAAGGCGCGGGCCAAGGTCTCTTTGCGGACTTCTTTCGACAAGGTCTCGGCGATCTCCATTTGCGAGCGTTCCCGTTCCTTGATATCGCTTAATATGAGGTTTAGCGAACCTCCTCCTTCCCACGAGCGGGTCATGATGGATTGCTTCTCGGGAGCGATGGAGTCGGCTATTTGCTCGATACGGTCCGCATAGTCGCGGATAAACTCGAAGGTAGCCCCTTCCGGCCCGCGCATATTCACGGAGATCATGGAACGGTCCTCCAAAGGCGATAACTCGGAACGAATGTTCTTCCAGAAGTACCCGATCGATCCGAAAAGAAGGATAACGATAGGGATCGACCATATCTTATGGTTCAAGAATGCGTTCAACGACTTGGCGTAGATCGTGTTCAATCCCTCGAAGAACGGCTCGGTCTTCCGATAGAACCAGTTTTTCTTCTCTCTCCTCTTCAATAGCTTGGTAGCCAACATCGGTGTAAACGTAAGGGCCACGAACGAGGAGATAGCGACCGAACCGGCGATCACGATACTGAACTCCTTGAATAAGCGCCCCGTCATACCTTCCATAAACACGATCGGCAAGAATACGGAGATCAGGGTGATCGTGGTAGATACCACGGCGAAGAAGATCTCTTTCGATCCTTCGATACCCGCCTCTTTCGGTGACATGCCTTGCTCGATACGTACATATATATTCTCCGCCACCACGATCGCGTCGTCTACCACCAGACCGACCGAGAGCACGACCGCTAACATCGTCAATACGTTGACGGAGAATCCGGAGATATACATCACAAAGAAAGCTCCTACCAACGATACGGGGATAACGACGACAGGAACCAGCGTGACCCGCCAGTCACGGAGGAACAAGAAGATAATCAATACGACCAAGAGGAAAGCCTCGTAAATCGTCTGTTGTACTTCACTGATAGAGGCCCGGATAAAGCGGGTGTTGTCATACATCATCTCGATCGTGACATCTTCCGGCAGGTCTTTTTGTAATTGCTCGATACGCTTGTAGGCTTCGTCGGCGATCTCGATATGGTTGGCTCCCGGTTGGGGGATGATAACGGTCATAACCATTGGCTCGCCATTCTTCTTCAGCAAACTCCGCAAGTCCTCGGGGGCTACCTCCGCACGTCCGATATCGCTGAAGCGCACGATGTTGTTATTGTCTTCCTTGATAATTAAATCGTTGAATTCCTTGGCGGTATGCATCAATCCTAAGGTACGGATAGATAAGGAGATCGTATTACCCTCGATACTACCGGAGGGAAGTTCCACGTTCTCGTTATCGACAGCGTTTTTCACGTCCATCGGGGTCACTCCGTAACCTGCCATCTTGATCGGGTCCAGCCATAGGCGCATGGAATATCGTTTTTGTCCCCAGATATCCACGCCACTCACGTTCTCGATGGTCTGCAAACGCTCTTTCACCGTTAGCTCGGCGATCTCGCTCAACTCCATCAACGAGCGTTTGTTGCTTCGGATGGCGATCTGCATGATCGGGGAGGCATCAGCATCCGCTTTCGATACCGTAGGCGGGTCACAGTCGCGGGGAAGGTAGCGTTGGGCACGAGATACCTTATCACGTACATCGTTCGCCGCCGTCTCCATATCCACGGACAACTCAAACTCTACCGTGATGCGGCTGCTGCCTTGGCTACTCACGCTACTCAATGAACGGATACCCGGGATACCGTTGATATTCTGCTCCAACGGCTCGGTGATCTGGTTCATGATCACGTCTGCGTTCGCTCCGGGATAAGATACATTGACCGAGATAATCGGCTGGTCTACGCTCGGGAACTCCCGGACGCCAAGGAACCGGTAACCGATAAAGCCGAACAGGAGGATGACCAGCATCATCACTGTCGAGAGTACGGGCCGGTTTATACTGGTTTCTGAAATATTTGCCATCGTTCTTCTCCTTATTCAGTCAAGTTATCAATAGAAACTTTCATGCCGGTACGTAACTGCATCACGCCGGACGTGATCAGCGTATCGCCCACATTCAACCCTTGCAATACCTGTACACGGCTCTCGGTTCGTATACCGATCGTGATCTCTTGAGGCTCGGCCACGCCGTTCTTATATAAGTAAACGATGTCTTTTCCCATCTCGGGGATAACGGCCTCGCTGGGGATGGCTAAAGCGTCCTTGATCTCCCGCTTGCTGATCTCGACGGAGGTATAACGGCCGGGTAAGATATTCTCGCCCGGATTCGGGTAAGTGGCACGTACTTTCAAGGTACGGGTTGCCATATCTACCTTGCTTTCCACGGCGTAAACGGTCGCCTTATAGTTCTGCATCATACCGTCTTTCTCCATGCGGAACAGGATCGGGGTTCCGTCTTGTACCTCGGCCGCGTAGCTCTCGGGGATGGAGAACTCGATTTTCAAAGGGGATATCTTGGTCAACTTGGCGATTACGGAAGAGGAGGAGGTAACGTATGCGCCCTCACTCACGGAGCGAAGTCCGATGATCCCGTCGAAAGGAGCCCGAAGCTCTGTCTGGGCGATATTCGCTTTGACTAGCTCGATATCCGCCATTAGCTTCTCGTATTCGGTGGCTACTTGCTCGTAGGCCTCTTGGCTGACGGCGTCTTTCTCCAACAAGGTACGTTGGCGATAGACACGATCCTTGGCTAAAGGAACTTGAGCCTCCAGCTTCTTTAGCTGGGCTTGCAGCGGCTTGTCATTGATTTTGGCCAACAGATCGCCCGCCTTTACGTGGGTACCTTCCGTGAAATAGATTGCTACCACCTTACCGGAGGACTCGAAAGCCAAATCCACCTCTTCGTCCGGAAGGGTACTCCCGGTACTCATGATCTTATCGGTTAATGATTGGTATTTCAATACCTCGGCGTTGATGTTAAGTGTCTGGTTTCGCAGGCTCGTGCCCGATGTGGGTACGACGGAAGCGGCATCTTGGGATGCCTTGAACTTGTTTTTCAATTGAGGGTAAGCGATCATTCCCGCTATCATTAATAAGATAGCCGCCGTAACTCCCCATTTCGCTCTCTTTGTCATCATGTTCTCGTATGGTATTTACTGATAATTTACACTCGTTACTCCAAAATATATAACTAAACGCAAGTTTAGACTGCCCTTTCGTAAAAAGGTTTAATCAAAGATATTATTTTTTTGAGAGATGAATCCTTGATTGGGAAGAACGGGAAAAATAAGGGAATTAAAACGAATCTAGGGAGGAAGTCTGATCGGTTTGTGGTAGAAGAAATGAGTGTCTCCTGTCGTATAGATCTTTTCACATAGGTGAAAAGAACGTTTCACAGCCGTGATCCGATCGTTTCACATGGGTGAAAAGATCAGATCACACTTGTGAAACGATCTGTTATAGCTTATGTATAACTTTCATTAACTGCTCGCCCAAGCCAATTGTATAGCCTTGAGAGACAAATACGACACGGTTGAACGTATCGGCGATCAAGAAGATCGGCAAGGTATTGGCGTTTTGCAATTTCATCGCTGTAGCCATCTCCTTTTGGATCGCCCCGTCGATATCCAGACCGTATGTGATCGTGCCCGGTAAATCGCCGAACTCTTTCGGATCGAAGTTCTTATAGCCCTTCTCGTCCGGGAAGAGAAGCACGATGCCTCGTCCCCAATCTTCTAGTTCCTTCTTCACGGCGGCGATATCACGCATCGCATGGTTTGTCGGTTCTTGGCGGGAGCCTAGAAGCGCTACGATATAGTAGCCACGTCCGGTAGTAGCTAGCAAGCTAGTTTCCTCGCCGTTGTCCGCACGTTTGAATTTATTCTCGGAGTTGAAATTACCGATCACCTGTATCTCGTCCTTGCTTTCGCGCATCTCCAATTGGATCGGGGTGGTCTTGTCTGCCTCCACATTGAAAAACTCGATCTCGGCCAATACGCTACCGTTTGCCATACGAGTACCGGTCACTAACATATAATTACCTTCATCCATGGATAACGGTTTCTTCAGTAATCCGCTCCAAGTATCTCCCAAGCCCATATCCACATTACCGCCTCTCTCGAAATTCAAGGTCTGTAAAGTACCGTTCGGCAAAACCTTGGCGATCGTGAAGTGACTGTAATATTTCGGGTCTTGCAGCGCCTTGATCGGTTGGTAAGAAGCGATTACCTTGCCTTGTTTAGCGGTCGTCTGTACGGCAGCCTCGAAATCGACGTCTACCCAAGCGTTGTCTTTGAAGTACTGGATCTTGCGGGCTACCGGCTCGATACGTGCCGGAATACCTAAGCTACGAGCCACGGCCACGAAGAAGATATTACGGGAGCCCTTATCAGCGATACGAGATTTCCATACACCCATCGGCATGATCGGAATACGTTGTGCGTTTAGCGCATCGTTAATGGAGACGTTATTCTTCACCCAATCCACCAATGCCTGTGGATTCTCTACGGCTTGTTTCGCAAGGGAAGGCTCAATATTTGCGGCGAAGAAACTCTTATAAGGAGTCAGGAACTCATTGGCCACACGAGGATTCATGATATATTCATTGAACCATTCGCTTTGAACGGCCGGCGTATTATTCAAATGATCCGCGAAGACAGACGCAGGTGTATCACGTAGATCCTTAGCGGATACGACATCCAATAATGCCATCGCCTGCGTACGCTTCTCGGCGGGAGTCTCCCGTAAGAACTTCTCGATCTCCATCCAGTTACCACGGCTACCGATTATGAAATCCTCCGTCTTCATCGGGTCGATACCCAATTCTTTCGCTAAAGCCTCCGCTTTCTCTTCCGTATAGAAAGTGGCTACATATTTATTACGGATAGCGTCTTCCTCCAATAAGCGTTTGGCGTTCGCTTCCTTTTGCTCCGGTGTAACTTCCGCTGGGATAGAGCCGTCCACCGGTGGTATGATATCTAGGGCGATCGTCTCCACATCTCCCGGTTTCTTGTTCAAGGCGATCGTAACCTCTCCGTCTTTGCCGAAAGAGACCTTGCTGTAGCCGAACTTGCCGTCCTTGCTGGCCCATACCAACATATCCCCTTTTCCGGCGGATAATGAGCATTTGCCATCCGCGTCCGTCTTCTTGCGGGCTACGCTGTTGAACTCGGCATAATTATAAATCTTGAATTCTACCAAAGCGTCCTTCACCGGCTTGCCATTGGCATCCGTAACCGTGATAACAGCTTTAGCCGAAGGTGCGTAATTATCGATCACGTTGATCTCGGTATACCCATCGGTACGTTCCATGACATCCTCCGGGCCATTGTATTTACCGAATACTTTCGTATGCATCAACATACCCCGGTAAGCAGGGCCGTTGAACCAACCCAGATTCAATACCGGTTCGGGCTCGCAAGCGCCGAGGAAATACCATTTACCATTCACCCAAGCTTCTACCCATGCGTGGTTATCATCCGTATGCGCCCAGCGAGGCGTATATACCTGACGTGCGGGAATACCCACGGAACGTAAAGCGGCTACCGTGAAGGTAGACTCCTCGCCGCAACGACCGTAAGCGGTCTTTACGGATGCCAAAGGGGAACTTGTGCGCCCATCGGAAGGGGTATAGATAACCTTCTCATGACACCAGTGATTCACTTCCAGTACGGCATCGTACAACGAGAGACCCTTCACCCGGTCTTTCAACTCATCAAAGAAAACCATGCGGCTTTCATCCAGATTCTCATTGTTGATTCGTACCGGCAATACGAAATGGCGGAAGATATCCTCTGGGATGCTATCGCCCCAAGGCATCTCATTCCGTGCTTGGAAAGAGGAACGGATGTTTTTCAAATAGAAATCGCCACTATAGTCCGTGATGTCTCCAATCGGCATATAGGCGTACATGAAGGTTAACGCCTCCCTCTCTTCGGGAGTCATTTGATCGTTAAATACTGCGAAAAGGTCTCCGTTAGGCAGGGCGGCCTGTTTCGCTTGGAAATCGTTCTCGACCTCAGCTCGGTAAGCGGCGTCGGTAATAAAATGTTGTTGGTTGTTACAGCTCGTCCATACGAGTAATGTGAACAACAGCGTAAATAGATGTTTTTTGTTCATAAAGCGGATATGTATGTTTGCCAAAAGTAATGATTCTATGCGAGATAGAAAAATTCTCGAACAATTTGTAAGAAAGATTTGTTTTTCTATAGAAAGAATAAATCTGGTCTTCCTGTAAATTTGGGACCGGATTTCTTCTTTTTGTGTGATTATAATTACAAAAAGTTTACGAACTTTGTGACAAAGTATCAAATCACTAATCATAAAACCCGTTTTGCGTATGTTTCAAAATCCTGAGCAAGTGCTATTAATAGCTTCTGTGATCCTGTTTTTAAGTATATTCGCCGGTAAGGCCGGTTATCGTTTCGGCTTACCCGCTTTGTTGTTGTTCCTTGGTGTGGGAATGTTGTTTGGCAGCGATGGTCTGGGCATCCAGTTCAGCGATCCGAATGTGGCCCAGTTTATCGGCATGTTGGCGTTGAGTATCATCTTGTTCTCGGGTGGTATGGATACGAAAGTTGCGGAGGTCAAACCTATCGCCTCGCAAGGTGTGGTATTGGCTACACTCGGGGTGCTGGCCACTACTTTTATCACGGGCGGGTTTATCTATTGGTTATTTGGTTTATTTGGCAAATATGTTACGTTGACTTTCCCGGAATCTTTATTGCTGGCGGCGGTCATGTCCTCTACGGACTCAGCCTCGGTTTTCTCCATCTTGCGCAGTAAAGGGGTTTATTTGAAAGAGCGTCTGCGTCCTACCTTGGAGCTGGAGAGTGGTAGTAATGACCCGATGGCTTATATGCTTACCTTGCTTCTGATCGCTTACATACAAAGCGGAGGTATGAATATTTGGGAGGCCGGGCTATCCTTGGTCATTCAATTATCGGTGGGAGCTATCGCCGGTTTCTTATTGGGGAGACTGGCTGTGTTGATTATCAATAAGATCGATATAGATAACGAGTCTTTATATCCGATCCTTTTATTGGCTACGGCTTTCTTCACCTTCGCCGCTACGACCTTATGTAAAGGTAATGGCTATTTAGCGGTTTATATCGCTGGTTTGGTGGTTGGTAACGCTAAGATTGTTCACAAGAAAAGTATGGGGACGTTCTTTGACGGTTTCGCTTGGTTGTGGCAGATCGTGATGTTCCTTACGTTAGGCTTGCTAGTGAACCCGCATGAGTTATTACCGGTGACGGGTGTAGGTGTTATGGTGGGAGTCTTTATGATCTTGATCGCCCGTCCGATTAGCGTGTTCCTTTGCTTGATACCTTATAAGAATTTCTCCTTCAAAGGTAAACTGTATATCTCATGGGTGGGATTACGCGGGGCGGTTCCTATTATTTTCGCTACTTACCCGATGATCGCCGGGATCGAGCATGCCGGTATGTTCTTTAATATCGTATTCTTTATCACGATTCTTTCTTTGCTGATTCAAGGAACCACGGTTACTCAAGCCGCAAAATGGCTGGATATGGTGGATGAGCCGGAACGAAAGGATGAGTTTGGCATCGAGCTTCCCGAGGAGATCAAGAGCGCTATGAGCGAGATCGATATTACCCCGGCGGTATTATCCCATGGAAATAAATTGATGCAGCTGACTTTACCCGATCATACCTTGGCGGTAATGGTGAAACGGGAAGGCCGCTATTTCATCCCGAAAGGAAATACGGAATTAAAGGAGAACGACAAGTTGTTAATGATCTCCGATAATGACGAGGCGCTTTTGCAGGCGTATGATTCCTTGGGGGTGAAGGATTATACGATGAAGAAGAATTGAAATAATGTGCCAATGTAGGCAATGTGCCAATGCGAATACTATTTGTGTAAAATAAGCATTGGCATATTGGCACATATGAACATATTGGCACATTATTTTATCGTACCGGGAACTCGGTTATACGTAAAGTGGTACAGCCATAAGGAATTAACTCGATCGTCTCTTCATCACCCATCGGTTCGTTGGCTTGCATGAAGAAATTTACGGGGCCGGCGGAACCTTTGAACATTTTCCATGAAGGTAAGATCCGTCCCTTTGTTTTGATCGTGATAGGGGCATTCTCTAGGTTCCATGGGTAAGGGGCGATGTTCTCTGCCTTTCTAACGACGAAATTTTTCTCTAGTTCTTCTTCTTTCAGATATTTGCGAATCAGGGAATAATTCCATGGTGAAGTAGAGGTGACCTCATAATACCATTCTCCTTTATGTGAAGACTCCGGGCGTTGATCAACCTTGCGTTCCCATTTCTCATCCATCTTTAGGGAATACAATAATGGGCCTCGTTCGATAACAACCGCATCGTCATACCAATTGCTTGTGGATATACGCATGGGTAGCTCTAGCTGGATATGATCGCCATCTTTCCATTCCCGGTTGATTCGTACGATTTCGCCAGAGTGAGCTGCGATAGAGACAGCCTCGCCATTTATCGTAATCACGGGATTATTACACCAAACAGGAATACGCAAGTGAAAAGGGAAAAAGGCTTTCTTGTCTTTCTTGCTAGGGAACGATAAATTGAAATCGATCTTTTCTTCAAAGGGATAATTGGTCTTCTCTGCGATTTTAACCGTGATGTCGTTTCCCACTTGGACAGTCACTTCCGATGGTGCGTAGATAAGTGAAGCGATGCCATTATCGGCGGTGGCAAACCATAGATGTCGTGTGAATTTAGGCCAACCTTGATGTAGATTGGAGGTACAACAAGGATAACCGCTCAATTCTCCGAAAACAATGTCTGTGTCCTCGTGTGGTGAGACAAAGTTACGTCCTTCGCAAGTGATCGCTACTTGATTGACTTGCTGATAATATTGTCGTGCGGAAAAGTCATCCTTGATCTGTGTTGGCAGTACATTGTATGCGACTTTCTCTAAATGATCAGCCCACTGGACATCTCCGGTTATCTCTAACATTTTCTCGAGAGAGAACATCATCTCGACAGCGGTACAGAGTTCCGATCCTTGTGTCGGGTTACCGAAACGTAAAAGTTCATCTCCCGCCCATAATCCTGTAGGAAAACCAATCGTATGGCGCATTTTCCGTACAGCTTCCTTAACCGCTTCCAGATTTTGAGGATTATGGCTCTGTTGGTAATAAATGACAGGTTCCTTGAATCCTTGGGCGAGATTTACACAATGCAGGCTGTTTTGCCGGGCTAAATGATCTTGGTTCAAGAACACGTCGGTCCAATTGAAGGTTTGCTTATGGATTAACTCTCCTAACTCCAGAAGGAAAGGATCGCCCGTGATATTATAAAGCCAATATACGACCATCAGATTATCCCCTCCTCGTTGTTCAGCCCAGAAAGTCCATTTTCCCAGAGGACTTTTAGGTAGTTCAGAAAGCTGGTATTTGAAATAATTAGTGAGGAACGAGATAACTCTTTGATCGTTGGTAGCGGAATAATATTGTTGCAGAACTTTGAGCATAACCATTTTGGGCCACCAATCTTGTGCGTTATCCCGTTGTAAGCCGGGTTCATAGTCTCTGTCTGTATCTGGCCCGAAATATCCGTTAGACTTTTGAGAGGCCAATGTCCATTCAACCCAAGGCTTTACTTTTTGGATCAGGGCCTCATCATTCATGATGTAAGCCAAAGGTAGTAAGCCATCTATCCAGTATGGGCCTCGTTCCCATACGTCTCCATCTCCGCCTAACCAACCGTTACGCGGTCCCATTACTTTCGTATAGATAGAATCCAGATGGCCGGTCATTCCCGTACACATTCGTTCCATTTGGATTTTTAGCCAACCCGCAGGTTTAACATCCCCAATAGGCAACTCTATATAAGGCTTAGAGGCTAATGGATAACGATTGTTCGGGTAATTAATGTTGATAGAACCTTCATTTCCCAGCAAAGTGGCAGAAAAGGAGGTAATTGAGATTAGGCTTGATAATGTTATCGTTAATAAATACTTCATTTTGATGCTTTTTTAGTTATTCGTTATAGGGGATCCATACCCTCATTTTTCCTGCTTTACGGTTATCCCACGCATAATAGGGAATAAAGGTAGCAGATTGTGCCCTACCGTTTGTTTTAATTGTTTTTATCCCATTCAATATATCGGAAGCGAAGGCTGTCTGGAATGTTGTACTTGGGCTCAACTGGATTTGATCGAAATATTCCGGGTTGTCTATTTCTTCCATGCAGTATACAAGTGGCCCTCGTTGAATCGCCCGTTTGCCGAAATTTTCCTTGACATGCGGATCTGCCGCAACAATTTCCACGGGCATATCCATATCTAGAGCGATTACATCTTGCGATTTCCAATCCTTGATTACCGCATAGCCTTTTTCCTCAGACACGTTTATTCTCTTACCATTGATACTTAAATCATAGGTTTTGCACCAATTCGGAATGCGGAGGCGTATCTCTTTCTCCAAAGGCTGAGACATAGAAATTGTTAGTTTTACCGATCCATCCCACGGATAGTCCGTTTCTTGTGTTAATAGGATATCAGTCTCTCCTATCCGTATTTGCCCCGTATTTCCGATATATAGATTTACCCATAACGCATCATCGGAGGAGGCGTAGATATAATTTCCGATAGAAGGCAAGAAGCGTGAAAGCTGACTTGGGCAACAAGCGCAACCATACCATTCTTGTCTATGGTGATCACCCTTAGATTCCAGCGGGTTGACATAGAAGAAGCGGTCTCCACCCAAGGAGATACCGGCAAGCGCACCGTTATATAAAGAACGTTCCAGTATGTCGATGTATTTAGAGTCTCCGGTAAGTTGGTTCATACGTTGGTTCCAAAGCACCATTCCGACAGAAGCGCAAGTCTCGCAATAAGCATCTAGGTTCGGTAAATCGTAATCCTCCGTAAACCCTTCGTTATCCCGGGATGAACCGATTCCCCCAGTGATATACATATTGCGGTGTACCACATCATCCCATAGACGATCTATGGCGGCTATATATCCCGTATCATTCTTCAAGGCAGCCACATCGGCCATACCGCAATACAAATACATACATCGTACCGCATGCCCGGAGATATCGGTAAGTCGCCGGACGGGAACGATATCTTGATAGTAAACCGGGTCCCATTTACCTTCATCACCCATAGTGCCGTGACCGTGTCCACGTTCCTCCAGCAGCCAATAAGCGAAATCCAGATATTTCTGCTCTTGGGTGGTTTGATAAAGCTTGACAAGCGCCAGTTCTATTTCCTCATGTCCCGGTACCCAATGTCTTTTTCCCGGACCGAATTGGCTCATCATATGATCTGTCATGCGGATACATACGTCTAATAACTTGCGCTTTCCGGTAGCTTGATAATACGCCACTCCAGCCTCAATCATATGTCCGGCACAGTACATCTCATGCTTGTCCATATTGGTCCACCGTTTATCCAATCCGGTGAGTGTATAGAAGGTATTGATGTAGCCATCCGGTTGTTGGGCGGCAGCGAATTTATCAATCCATTCGTCCGCTTTCTTTTCCAGCTCGGGATCCGGATTGTTGATCAGGCTATAAGCCATACCTTCTAACGCTTTATATACGTCGGAATCATCAAAGAAAATGCCGGAATGCTCTCCTTCCCCTTTCGCTGCATTCTCGAAATTACGGATACGTCCGGTTTGATTCTCTATTTGATCGATACAGACAGGCAAGGTCGCCGAGACATGTTTGCTGAGTCTGGGTGACCAAAAGTTGTCATTGATTTTCACATGAGAGAAATCGATCTGCTCGATCATCTTCAAAGGCTGTTCCTTTATATCTTCTTTAGAGGTCTGGCACCCTTGCAAAAGAAAGGCAGACGCAGCGAGTAAAAGGTATTGCTTCATATAGCTTTAGAAATTGAGATTAAAGGAGGGTATGTCAATATAGAGACATACCCTCTATGTTATTATTGATAATTCGGATTTTGTTCCAGATTCGGATTGGTATCTACTACTTTTTGAGGTAAGGGAAATACCGTTTTATAATCTCCATTCGGCTCATGAGATAACCATTTAGCTTTTGTGAAATGACCGAAACGTATCATATCTCTCCGGCGATAAGATTCTCCAGCGAATTCCCAACCTAGTTCATCATAGAAACGTCCGAATTTTTCTGGATAAACTTGATTTTGCGAAGTTAATACATAGTTTTCTACCGTACCGTATTTGTAACAGGATTTTTCTTGTAATTGCGCTCCTGAGACAATTGCTTTTTCAGGATGTTCTTTAAAAGCTCTTTTTCTGACCATACTTACAATAGACGCTGCTTGATCTGCTTTCCCAGTACGTAAAAGGCATTCTGCTTTCATCATATGGACTTGCGTAAGTCTGAATAAGACCAAATCATTATTTAGTTCACTTCTGGCTCCCATCTCAACCTCATATTTTAACCAGCGATATCCTTCTGCCTCACCAGTGAAAATTCCGTTGGGCATTTTGTTGACGAAGATAAGCGGTTGTCCCATTAAGTCATAAGAGCCTGTGAGAGGTGTCCCGTCAGATGCGTATTGAGGACCTCCTAGCCAAGTCGCATTTAAACGTTCGTCATCTGGATCATAGGTGTCGATGAATTGAGGTATTCCTTTATAGGCCCCAGCTCCCCAAGGGCTTCCAACTAGATCATACGTTTTTTGGTTTGCTCCGTGTAAGGCGGCTAAATGATAGTTAAATCCAGTGGCAAATATTTCATCATAAGGAATGACTAATATATTTTCTAATGAGTTTTCATTGTGTGCCTTAAATGGATCGCTATAATTAATGTCTAAACTGTATTTTCCTGAATTAATAATATCATCACACTCTTGAATACAAGCATTCCATTGGGGATCACCTGTATATACTTCTGCGTTCAAATATACGTTAGCGAGGAGGGCTTTAGCTCCCCATAATGTGAATCTTCCATAATTAGATTCATTTTTCTCTGTTGGGAGATCGCTGAAAGACTCTTTTAGTTCTTTGACTATAAAATCATAAAGATCCTTCCGGGATGTTTTTACAGGTAATTCTGAGGTGGGTTCCGTGACTAAAGGAGCATCTCCAAAATTATCCATGATGTACCAGTAATAGAAAGCACGTAATGCTCGAGATTCAGCGATCATGGCAGCCTTGTTTTCATTAGCGGCAAAAGGAAAATCATCTTGGTTGATAATGCTGATAGCCCGGTTTGCCAAGATAATTCCGGAATAGCAAACTTCCCATAAACGATTCACTTGTAATTGTTCGGAGTTCCATGAATGTTGATGCATTCTACGAAATACACCTCCATCATCCCAACCGGAACCATTAGCGGGGAACACTGCGGCATCGGTACATATTTCTTGACTCAGCATTGGAGCTTGTCCGGAACCGCAATATCCCCAATCTTGAAGATTGGTATAAGCGGCACCAACTACTTTAGTTGCGTCTCCAGCTTCATATTTATAACTATCTTCAGTAATGTCAGAGAAGATTTCTTCGGT
>OJOL01001036.1_pt1 | contig 18682 bp, 17 predicted proteins | sample 1598121 | NCBI WGS metagenome assembly OJOL01 (sample SAMN01915219, study PRJEB22387) | human gut metagenome | isolation source: stool | host: Homo sapiens | place: USA
ATATCTCCGAAGGCCCGGAGGGTATTATTCTGGAAGCAATGCTGGAGGGCTATGCCGAGTTCTATTCTGCTGAACTATCAGAGAAAATCCATCGCGGACAGAAAGAGAACGCGCTGAAAGGGAAAAACAACGGCGGTGGCGTTCCGCTCGGCTATCTGTTGGACAAGAAAGCGCAGAAGCTTGCGATTGATCCTACGACTGCGCCATTAGTGGTTGAGGTATTTGAGAAGTATGCTGACGGCAAATCGGTTCGTTCTATTGTTGAGGATTTCAATGCCCGCGGACTTAAAACGAAAAGGGGACAGCCGTTCAATATCAATAGTTTCAGCTCTCTGCTGAAAAACCGCAAATACATTGGCGAGTATCGCTATCAGGATGTTGTAATTGAGGGCGGCGTTCCTGCTATCGTTCCGGAAGAACTGTTCAACCGTGTGCAGGAACGCATGGAGAAGAACCGCCATGCTCCCGCAATGGCAAAAGCAAAAGAGGACTATCTGCTGACAACAAAGCTGTTCTGCGGTAAATGTGAGCGCATGATGGTTGGTGAAAGCGGCAAGAGCCATACCGGCGCTATGCACTATTATTACAAGTGCAACGGTGCGAAGCGCCTGAAGGATTGCGACAAGAAGGCTGTTCGCAAAGATTGGATTGAACGTGTTGTTGTCCACCTGACCATGCAGCGCGTCATGGATGAAGAGAAGATTAACAGGCTCATCGATGCAATTCTTGTTATGCAGGAGCAGGAAGACATAACAACCCCTGCGCTTCGTTCACAGCTTGCAGAAACTGAGTCTGCCATCGGGAACATTCTGAAAGCAATCGAGCAGGGCATTTTCACGCCGTCCACCAAACAGCGGCTTGACGAGCTGGAAGCACGAAAAGAAGAAATCCTTGTGAATATCCAGACTGCTGAACTGCAAAAGCCAAAGCTGACCCGCGAACAGATGACGGCATGGTTTGAGCAGTTCCGTCATGGCGATCCAGCAAACCGTGATTTTCAGAAACGCCTGATTGATACATTTGTAAACGCCGTGTATGTGTTCGATGATAAACTGGTCTTGACCTACAACTATCAACATGGGACGCAGACAATCTCACTTGACGAGATCGCATCGGCACTGAGTTCGGATTTTGATGGGGCTACTCCACCACACGTGAGCCAGACGAACCCTCTGTGCTCCACCAAAGGGAAGAGCCTCACCGCTTTGCAGTGAGGCTCTTCCCTTTTCATCTTACAGCATCCTTATCCCATGAAATCAAGCAGCACGTCGATGTCCTGACTGATGGCGCGGAGATAGTCAGCTCCGCCGCGCCGGCCGTCATAGTTCCGGACGCGGCTGCTCATCTCATTCAGGAGCTCTTCCTTCCGCACCAGAACGGGGTCTCCGATCCATTCGTCTTTCTCTATAAAGGCTTCCAGCTGCTCATATTCTTTTATGATACGGACGTTGGACAGGTTCTCCGGGAGGGTACGGGCATCGAACCAGTCCGGCTGCGCGTGAAAGTCCAAAGGCGGCAGCGGATCCAGCGGCTCATCGGCGTCCCACACATAGGGATGCCGGTCATCTTCTTCCGGCGTCTTCTTGAAGCGTCCTACCCGATTCTCGGCCTTGCCGACCGTCTCATAGTGGTTGAACAGCGCCTCAGCATCGTAACCATAGAGCTCGTAGGCGTCCGAATAGCGGTCTGCATAGTCCTTGTACTGGAACGTCTCGACGCTCTCCGTCCCCGGGGTAAGGTCAAGCCAGATGCTCACCGCCTCCGCATGGGTGGGCAGAGCTGCCATGACCGTCAGGGCCAGAACGCCCGATGTGACCGCCGCAATAAATTTTCTTCGCATGATAAAACCTCCTTTTTATGAGCGGTTCATCCCAGAATCGAGAATCTCCGCACTTCTACATTGTTATTCTCCACACCGGAGCAGTCCTGAAAGACTTTATGCCGTATCCGGCCCCGGATGGTGTTGCCGCTGACTTCCTTCGTGCTGGCGATGCCGTAGCCGAGGGAGACGTCCAGCGTATTTCCTTTCAAGGCGCTGAGCTGATAGCAGATGCGCCGCCCGTTGTCGCCGCTCAGGGTGATGCGGCTGTTCTGGATGACCGTGCTGCCGTCGGCACGGTCATTGCCCCGGGCCAGCATGGGATTCGCGCCCTTTTTCATATCGTGCTTTGCCATGCTGTCCGGCTGTTTCATGGTGATGTCGCAGTTGTCCACGACGGCGCGGGTCTTATCGCCTACCATACGGAAAATGGTCTCGCAATACTCCGCACGGACGGTGCAATCCTCCATCCGGACGTCTGTGGTGCCGCTCTGCCCCAGCGTGATGAACCACACCGGGCGATGATCGGCGTCCAGCGCCTCCTGCGTCTGTGTCTCATAGAAGCTGCTGCCCGAGAGGACGACATCCCGCACCGCGCCGCCCCATCCCCAGACTGCCAGCAGCTCGTCGGCACCGGACTTGTAAAATTCACAGTTCTGGAAGCGGATATTCCGGCTCTCCACCCTGTCCGTCCAGTTGCGCACCCAGATGCCGCCGGACGCGCCGGAGGTCATCTGGCGGAATACACAGCCCTCAAAACGGATATTCTCGTTGCCGCCATACAGGTCGGCGGCGCCGCGCCCCCACTCGTTGGGCTCACAGTCGAAGGTGCAGCCCACGAATTCCACATTGCGGGCGAGCATCACCCGGAGCATATAGTTGGCCTGACAGCTGTCCGCTGCCCGGAAGGTCACATTTTCCAGCCGGACGTCGTGGGCGCGGTCATCATCAGAGTCTTTCATAAGCTCCACCGCCACACGGTCCTCTCTCAGGTCAGGGTACTGAATATCACTGAGCAGGACAGCGCCGTTTCCCTGGATGGTCAGTCCGCTGGGCAGTCCGAGGCAGGAGGAGAAGCGGTAGACCGCCCCCGCCGTCAGCTCGAGAGGCCGACCGGCCGCGCTGGCCTGCTGCATCGCGGCCTGCAGAGCCCGCAAGTCGTCCGCGATACCGTCGCCCTTCGCCCCGAACTGTTCCGGCGTAACGCCGGTACTCACCGGACGAGCCGTACTGCTCTGGGCAGCAGACGCTGTGACCGCCTGAGCCGGGGTCACAGCCGCCGTTTCGCTCTTCTGCCCACAGCCGCACAAAAGCAGCACCGCCATGAGGACAAAGGCCAAAGCTTTTATTTTCACGTTCGAATGTTCTCCTTCTCTGCCGAGGCTTCTTATGCTTATCATACCATAAACCACAGTCGATGTATAGCCAAAAGAGCCGCTGCCCGCAAAATGCGGCAGCGGCTCTTTTCAGCTTTTCAGTTCAGCCGGGTGTCAGCTCAGGACTGGCAGGCGGTGATGAGGCTCATCTTGTAGACCTCGTCGGCGTTGCAGCCACGGGACAGGTCGTTGATGGGAGCGTTCAGGCCCTGCAGGATGGGGCCGTAGGCAGCGTAGCCGCCCAGACGCTGTGCGATCTTGTAGCCGATGTTGCCGGCCTCGATGCAGGGGAAGATGAAGGTGTTGGCCTGACCGGCGACCTTGCTGCCCTTGCACTTGACCTGTGCGACCTCGGGAGCAACGGCTGCGTCGAACTGCAGCTCGCCGTCAATAGCCAGCTCGGGGGCCATCTCCTGAGCCTTGATGACAGCGTCGTGGCTCAGAGCGACGGTGCCGCCCTTGCCGGAACCCTTGGTGGAGAAGCTCAGGACAGCGACCTTCGGGTCGATGCCGAACAGCTTAGCGGTCTTAGCGGTCTCGACAGCCACCTCAGCCAGCTTGGCAGAAGCAGCGACCTTGACCTCGCCGGTAGCCTTATCGACGGTATCGGTGTAGTCGATGTTGACGGCGCAGTCGCCCATAGCGATGCGCTTCAGGCCCTCTTCGCCGCAGTCACGGTCCAGAATGAAGCAGGAGCTCACCAGATGAGCGCCCTTCTTGGTCTTGACCAGCTGCAGAGCGGGACGGATGGTGTCGGCGGTGGAGTAGGTAGCGCCGCCCAGCAGGCAGTCAGCCTTGCCCATCTTGACCAGCATGGTGCCGAAGTAGTTGGACTTCTTCAGCAGAGCAGTGCACTCCTCTGCGGTCTGCTTGCCCTTGCGCAGCTCGACCATGGTGTTGACCATCTCATCGAAGCCGGCGTAGTTCTCAGGGTCGATGATCTCAGCAGCGGAAATATCAAAATTGCCAGCAGCGGCAGCAGCCTTGCACTCTGCCTCGTTGCCGACCATAACAACTTTCAACACGCCCTCAGCCAGCAGCTTGCTTGCGGCCTCCAGGATGCGGGGGTCATTGCCCTCGGTAAAAACGATCGTCTTGGGGTTTGCCTTCAGCTGGGCTACCAGGGGTGCAAACATATCAGCCATTGTTGATTACCTCCGAAATTACTTTGCAATTATTCCGGGCATCACAGATATGCCCTTCTTTTTTATTCTAGCACAGAGTCAGAAAACTTCAAGACAAATCTTGAATTTTGTGGTATATTTTAAGGAAGAAATCGTGCGATGATTTGTTAAGAAAATGTCATTTAGTTTGTGAGAGGATACCGAGCTTATGGATTGGGAAACACTGAAAACCGACTGTCTCGCCTGTCAGCGCTGTCCGCTGCACACCACCCGGCACAACGTGGTGTTCGGGCAGGGCGTGGAGAATGCCGAGGTGCTCTTCGTGGGCGAAGGCCCCGGCCAGAGCGAGGACGAGCAGGGCCTGCCCTTCGTGGGACGCAGCGGCCAGCTGCTGGACAAATACCTCTTCGCCATCGACCTCGACCGTGCCTCCAACTGCTATATCGCCAACATCGTCAAGTGCCGCCCGCCCCAGAACCGCGACCCCCTGCCCGCCGAGAGCGAAGCCTGTATGCCCTGGCTGCGAGAGCAGTTCCGTCTGCTGCGGCCTAAAATCGTCGTCTGCCTGGGCCGCATCGCCGCCCAGCGGATGATACGCGCCGACTTTTCGGTGACGAAGGAGCACGGCACCTTTATTGAGAAGAACGGCATCCTCTTCATGGGGACGTTCCACCCCGCCGCCCTGCTCCGTCAGCCCCAGAACAAGCCGGAGGCTTTCGGCGACTTTGTGGCCCTGCGGGATAAAATACACGAGGTGTGCGAGCATACGTATTGACCCTCACTTTTTTCCTCATTTTTGCATACCCTATAGCAAAAGTGAGGTGTTTGAGTATGAATGCTGTACGCAGCGATTCTGTTGATTTCTTTCTGGGAACCACCACCCCCGCCGGGTTCAAGGGCTATTTTGAGCCGCTTCGGCGGGAACCGGGGATGCAGATGTATCTCATCAAAAGCGGGCCGGGCTGCGGCAAATCGACGCTGATGAAGCGGCTGGCCGTCAAGGCCGAGCAGAAGGGGGAGCCTATCCAGCGCATCCACTGCGCCAGCGACCCCGACAGTCTGGACGGCGTCATCTTTCTCGACAAGCGCGCCGCCATCGTGGACGCCACCGCACCCCATGTCATGGAGCCGGACGCCCCGGGCGCAGAGGAGCAGGTGGTGAGCCTGTACCACACACTGGACGCCGACGCCCTCCACGCCCACGCCGACGAGGTGAAGCGGCTCTTCGCCCAGAACACTGCCCTGCGCAGCCGGGCCGCGCGGTATATCGCATCTGCCGGGAGCCTGCTGCTGGACAGCCGCCGGGCTGAGGCGTGCAGTGCCAACTTCGAGAAAGTCCGCCGCTACGTCAAGCGGCTCTGCGCCCGGACTCTCCCCCGCCTGCCCGAGGGGGCCTCGGCCAGCGAAGAGCTGCGGCTGCTGTCGGCCATCACGCCGAAAGGGCCGGTCTTCTACCGCGGCACCGTACAGGCGCTGGCCAACCGGTATGTGGTCTTCCACGACGACTACGGCGCCGTCTCCCGCCTGCTTCTCGAGCTCATCCGGGCCGAGGCGCTGGCCCGGGGCTACCACATCATCACCTGCCCCTGCGCCATGCACCCCGACGACAAGATAGACCATCTCTTCATCCCGGCCCTCCGGCTGGCTTTCCTCACCGACAACCGGTGGCACCCGGTGCAGCTGCCCGGCGTGCAGGCCGTCCGGTGTACCCGTTTCGTGGACCGGGAAAATCTGGCGGGATACCGCGCCCGTCTCCGCTTCAACGAGCGGGCAGCAGCAGAGCTTTTGGAACAGGCCGCCGACCTGATGGCACAGGCCAAAGCCTGCCACGACGAGCTGGAAACTTATTACCGCGCTGCCGTGGACTTCGGCAAGGTGGACGAAGCTGCCGCCCAGTGCGCCGGGATGCTGGGGCTGGAATGATATTCTAAAAGGAAGTGACCCGCTATGCCTGCTTTTCGCCTGCCTGTCCGCCAGCTGGTGGAATTTTTGCTCCGCACCGGCAGCATCGACAGCCGCTTTACCGGCTTTGACCGCGCCAACGAGGGCGCACGCATCCACCGCAAGCTCCAAAAGGCCGCAGGCGAAGGCTACGCCGCCGAAGTCTTTCTCTCCGGCGAACGGGAAGCGGCGGGCATCCCCTTCACCATCGAAGGCCGGGCCGACGGCATCTTCACCGACGAGGCGGGCGTGACGGTCATCGACGAGATAAAGGCCACAGCCGTCCCCGCCGACGACATCGCCGAGGACATGAACCCCTGCCACTGGGCGCAGGGAATGGTCTACGGGGCGCTGTATGGCCGTCAGCAGGGGCTGGAAAAGCTGGACGTCCGGCTCACCTACTACCAAATCGACACCGACGACATCCTCCGCTTCGTGCGGCATTTCACCCTTGAAGAGCTGGAAGCGTTTTTGCAGGATCTGCTCGAGCAGTACGCCCCCTGGGCGCAGCGTCAGCTGGCGTGGAAGGAGCAGCGGGGCATAAGCCTTTCGGCGCTGGATTTCCCCTTTCCGGCCTACCGGCCCGGGCAGAGGGCGCTGGCAGGCGAAGTCTACCGCGCCTGCACTGCCGCGCCGTCTAAAAGCGGCGTCCGGCTCTTCTGTCAGGCCCCCACCGGCATCGGCAAGACCATGAGCGTCCTCTTTCCTGCTCTGCGAGCCATCGGCACCGGCTGCGGCGAGAAGCTGTTCTACCTGACGGCCCGCAACACGACTCAGTCCGCCGCCGAGGATGCCATTGCGCGGCTGCGGGCGTCTGATTCCAAGCTGGCTCTGCGCAGCGTGACCCTGACAGCCAAGGAGAAGGTCTGCCTCCACCCGGATGCCGAGGGCCATCCCGCCTGTCTGCCGGAGCTCTGCCCCTACGCAAACGGCTACTACGACCGGGTGAACACGGCCCTGAAAGCCCTTCTGGACGACGGCACCGGCCGCTTCGACCGGGCCGCGCTGGCCGACGCCGCAAAGCAGTTCACGGTCTGCCCCTTCGAGCTGGGGCTGGATCTGAGCGAGTGGTGCGACGTCATCATCGGCGACTATAACTACCTCTTCGACCCCGTAGTGCATCTGCGGCGGTTCTTCGACAGCGCGGGCGACTGGCTCTTCCTCGTGGATGAGGCTCACAATCTGCCCGAGCGGGCGCGGGCCATGTACTCGGCACGCTTCTGCAAGAGCAGCCTCACCGAGGCAAAACGCGCACTCGGGCGGGGCAAAAGCACCCTTAAGACAGCTCTGAGCAAGGCCGACAAAGCCTTTTTAGAGGGACGGAAAGCGGTCTCGGCCCTCGCGCCCCGCCGGGGCAGCACTGCCGCCGAAGAGGACGACAGCGGCCAGACCTCCCTGCTGGGGTCTGCGGAGACGCCCGCCATCGAGCTGCCCGCCGCCGACTACGCTCAGGACGGCACGGTGTTCTGCAAGGAGCTTCCCTCAGCCCTGCTGGCCCCGCTGCGGGCGCTGACGGCTCCCTTGCAGGACTGGCTGGAAGACGATCCCGACGCCGAAGCCCACGCGGCCCTGCTGGATCTCTACTTTGAGGTGCAGGACATCCTGCGGGCGTCGGAACGGTACGACGAGCATTTTGCCGCCCAGCTCACCGCCCGGGGCAGTGACCTTGAATTGCAGCTGCTCTGCCTCGACCCGTCCCCCTTCGTGGACGCAAGCCTTTCGGCAGGGCGGGCGGCGGCGCTGTTCAGCGCGACGCTGACGCCGCCGGGCTACTACCGCACCGTCCTCGGCTGTCCCGAGGCCCGGGCCGTGGCACTGGAAAGCCCCTTCCCGGCAGAAAACCTCGGGCTCTACTGTCTGCCCTCCATCTCCACCCGCTACCGCCAGCGGGATGCCAGCATCCGGCCCATCTCGGACGCCCTCGCGGCGCTGGCGTCCAGCCGGGTGGGCAACTATCTGGCCTTCTTCCCCAGCTATGCCTATCTGCGGCAGGTGTGGGAGGACTTCACCGCCCGCTACCCGGACATCGGCACACTGGTACAGGAGAGCGGTCTGGACGACGCCGGGCGGGCGGCGTTCCTCGAGCGGTTTTCGCCCTGCCCGGAGAAGACGCTTCTCGGCTTCGGGGTCATGGGCGGCATCTTCGGCGAGGGCGTGGACCTCGCGGGCGACCGGCTCATCGGCTGCGCCATCGTGGGCGTGGGCCTGCCGCAGGTGAGTCCCCGTCAGGAGATGCTGCGCCGCTACTACGACGCCCAGAACGGGGCGGGCTTCGACTACGCCTACCGCTGGCCCGGGATGAACAAAGTCCTGCAGGCCGCCGGGCGGGTCATCCGGACACAGGAAGATAAGGGCGTGGTGCTGCTCCTCGACGACCGCTTTGCCCAGAGCGAGTACGCCCGGCTCTTCCCGAAGCATTGGAGTCATCTGGAGTATCTGAGGGATACGGAAGAGTTGAAGAAAAAGCTGGAAGATTTCTGGGCTGAATAAACACAAAAAGAGGCAGACTCGCATCTGCCTCTTTTTCCATACACTTATCGCCTTGCTTTCGCCGTCTTTTTCCGCATGATGTCCCACGAGGGCATCTGGCTGCGCAGGGTATCCCACGCCGTCATCCGGACGCTCGTCCGGGTGCGCAGACCTTCGAAAGCCTCATCGAGGTACTGCATCTCAGCCACAGCATGCATCGCGTGGTCAGAGACGCAAAGACGGCCCAGCGGGGTCTTACAGAGCGCCAGGACCATGGCGTCCATCTTCCGGCGGCCGGGCGTACCGGCACGGTAGCAGTCGGTGTTCTCCTTGTCGTCCACGGGGATGTGGGCGGCTTTCAGCATCTCGCAGGCCTCCCACGCGGCGTCGAGGACCAGGTCACGCTGCTCCTTCGTCGCCTTGGAGAGGTCGCCGCTGCAGGCGTAGCAGAGATAGCAGGCCGGCAGGATGAGGGCGAGGTGGCACTTGAGCCATCCGTCCATGTCGCTGACGAAGGTCAGCTTGTACTTTGCGCCCTCGAAAGCCGTCTTGACCCGGTAGCGGAAGACGCCCGAAAGGGGCGCGGTAGCCCCGCCGATGGTCATCTCCACACCGACGTGGGCGCTGACGACCTTATCGACATCCCGGTGGCCGCCGTTGCTCTGGAAGCCGAAGGCGATCTTATCCGCCGGGCGCTGCATGGCCTGCATGACCTCCACGGCGTGGGGGTCGTTGCCCACGAAGACGAAGTATTCGCTCCTGTTCTGCTTGAGGATGGGCAGCACGTCGGGCAGCTGCCCGGCCTGCATCGTCACGAAAACGAGGTCGTAGCAGTCGTCCGGGGCCAGCGTGTCGATGGTGGCCACCCGATCCACCGTGGTGCGGCACTGCGCCCAGTGGCGGATGACGAGGCCCCTTTGGTCGAGCCTCTCCTTCCACTCGCCCCGCGCCAGCATGGTGACGACATTCTTTTTGTTCTGCAGCAGACGGTGGGCCAGCTCACAGCCCTGCACACCTGCACCATAGACCAGTATCCTCATCTCTGCCTGCCTCCTTATATAGGCCCCACCCCGGGGCCGGAAGTCATCAGTGCTTCAAAAACGAGAAGAATCCCTTCTTCTCATACGGCTTTTCCTCTGCGCCGGTCACGGTATAGCCCGTGTCGGCAATGGCAGCCTTCAGGGCCTCGATGTCCAGCGGCTGGGCCGAGACGATGACCGTCTCTCCCTTAGTGTGGGAGGAAGTCACCTTCTCCACCTGCGCAGTCTTGCGCACCACCTCGTTGACGTGGCTCTCGCACATGCCGCACATCATGCCGTCTACTTTCAGCGTCGTCTGAACCATTGGTCAGTACCTCCTAAGGATCGTCATTCACTGGGCAGACTGCACAAGCCGCCCGTGCGTTTTTCGTCATTTTGTTAGTTTTGCCTAACTTTTTATGGGAAACAAAAGGCCGTCGGCCCCGCGCACCCCTCAGCGCCCGAGACAAAAGACCCTGTTTCTCTGTTTCCGTCTTCATCATACCACACCGGTATGGTAATTGCAAGCACCGGTTTCTCACAGTACACGGGTGTGGTATATTTCTCCCGTCTCTACGTCTTTCCAGTAGAAGACGCCGTTTTCCAGAATCATATAGCTGTGGGGACTGTTTTCCTTCGGGATGCTCAGGGAGCCGGGGTTGAGGCAGACGTTCCTCTGCCCGAACTCCGTCCACGCCGGGACGTGGGTGTGGCCGTGGAGCAGGATGTCCCCTTCGGCCAGCGGCGGCGGGTTCTTTCCATTATAGATATGCCCGTGGGTGGCATAAATGAGCTTTTCGCCCGCCGGGAGGATGCAGTAATCCGCCATCACCGGGAGATCCAGCACCATCTGGTCCACCTCGGCCTCGCAGTTGCCCCGGACGCAGCAGAGTTTGTTTTTCAGGCCGTTCAGCATCGGGATGACCTCTTTCGGCGCGTAGTCCCGGGGCAGGTCGTTCCGGGGGCCGTGGTAAAGCAGGTCGCCCAGCATCAGCAGCCGGTCAGCCCCCTCCCGCTCAAAGGCCTCCACCATCTTCTTGCAGTAATAAGCCGACCCGTGCAGGTCGGACGCGATCATCCATTTCATGGCATCTTTCCCCTTTTGTCCTGTTTTTGACTTCATTGTAAAGGCTCTCAAACAGAAAGTCAAGCATGGCTCCCAGAGGTCGGAAACGCTTTTCATCTTTTTTATTTTATCCTATCCCCTTGTCAGCGCAGATGTAAAATGATAAAATTTTCCTGTCCGAAAATCTCATTTTGTTAGGAAGGAAAAAACATTATGGAACAAAACCATGACATGGATGAGATCGACCTCCTCGAGTTGGCGCGGCTTCTCTGGAGCCACGCATTGCAGATCGCTGCGGCCGGCATTGCGGCAGCGGTCATCTGCCTGCTGGTCTGTACCTTCGTATTGACGCCCCGCTATCAGGCCTCCGTCAATCTAATCGTCAATTCCCGGCAGGACGGCAATGCTTCCATTACCAGTGACAACATCAACTCGGCCCGGAATCTCATCGACACTTATGCAGTCATCATCAAGAGCAACATCGTCCTGAACGACGTCATCGAGCAGCTGGGTCTGGATATGACCTACCGTCAGCTGCTGGCCTGCGTCTCTGTGGACGGCGTGGGCTCGACCCAGATCATGTCCATCACGGTCACCAACGAGGACCCCGCCCTGGCCGGAAAGATCGTGCAGGCCATCGCCGAGACTGCCCCCGATGTCATCGTGGACAAGGTGGAGGCCGGCTCCTGCAAGGTCGTGAGCGACGTGGAGATCACGAGCAACCCCGTCTTCCCTCAGACGAAGAAGTACGTCCTGACCGCTGCTCTCGGCGGCATTGTGGCGGCCTGCGGCATTCTGGTTCTCGACCACCTGCTCCATGACTACATCGTCGATAGCGAGGACATCCAGAAAAAGCTGGAGCTTCCTGTACTCGGCCTTATCCCGGAGGTGTAATACCATGTGGAATCCGTTCAACCGAAACACCATCTCCAACTCTTCGGCAAGCAAGCGTTCGCTTCAGCTCATCACCCAGAAGGGTATGCCGTTTGCCTACGTTGAAGCTTACAAAGCTCTGCGCACCAACCTGAACTTTCTGTCCGGTTCCGGCGATGTCCACGCTTTCGTCGTCACCAGCACGGTCCCGGAAGAGGCAAAGTCCAATGTGTCGGTCAATCTGGCGCTGGCTCTGACGGAAAGCGGCAAAAAGGTCGTCCTCGTGGACTGCGACCTCCGCAAGCCTGTCCTTCACCGCTATCTGAAGGCCGGACACAATCTGAAAGGTGTCTCCAACGTCCTGTCCCGTCAAGTGGCGCTCTCCGACGCCCTCGTCGAGCTGAAGGACATCCCCAACCTGACGTTCCTGCCGGCCGGCACCACCCCTCCCAACCCTTCTGAGCTGCTCAGCCAGCCCCAGATGCAGGAGATGGTGGACACGCTGCGCGGGAGCTATGACTTTGTCATCCTCGATGCGCCTCCCATCTCGATGGTCACGGATGCCGCCGTCATCGGCCGCATCGTGGACGGTGCTCTCTTCGTCGTCCGCTCCAAGTATGCGTCCACCGACGCCGTCAAGACAGCCCTCGAGAAGCTTCAGGATGCCGGCGTAAAAGTCCTTGGCGCCGTTCTTACCCGTTATGATGCCAAAAAATCGCTCAAGCGCTCGGATTATGGGTACGGATATTACTACTATAATAGTAATTATTCCTATGGTCCCCCCCCCGATGGCATTTCAGAGTCAGCAGCCAAAAAGAGCGGCCTGACGTCAAAAAAGCAGCATAACGGCAAAGAAAAGCATTCCGTACATACGGAGGATGAAGCATGACAGACCTTCATTGCCATATCCTTCCTAACATTGACGATGGTGCCAAAGATGTTTCGATCTCCCTTCGTCTGCTGGAAAAAGAGTATGCAGACGGTGTGCGGAACATTGCTTTTACGAGCCACTTCAACAGTGAGTGGACGACTCCCGATGCATTCCTGCAAAAGCGTGCGGCCGCCTATGAGACACTGACAGCCGCGCTTCCGACCGGACCGGAAGCCATGCAGTTCCGCTTCAAGCTGGGCTGTGAAGTCTACTTCTCCCCCAAGCTCTGTGAGCTGGATGCCAAGGCGCTCTGCATCGGCGATACCTCTTATATGCTGGTGGAGTTTCCCACTACCCACAAGCCCCATTTCATCCGGCAGACCTTCGCCCTCCTGCAGGAGCAGGGTGTTCTGCCCCTCATCGCCCACATCGAGCGATACCCCTACGTCCTCGAAGACCCCACCCTGCTCTACAACTGGGTGGCCACCGGAGCCTATGTCCAAATCAACGCGGGCGCACTGCTGGATTCTCCAAAACTGCGCCGGACGCTCTGCAAGTTCATCTCGTGGCAGCTTGTCCACGTCATCTCGACGGACACCCACTCCCTGGACAAACGCCCGCCCCGGATGGCAGAAGCCGCTGCTGTTCTGGAAAAGGAGCTGGGCAGAGAGACTGCCTCAAAGCTTTTGCAGAACGGCGACGCACTTTTCGACGATGAGGAGCTGGATGTTTTCACTCCCCACCGGCCCAAAAAGTTCCTGAATTTCTGGATGTGACAGGCCTGTGAGTCCTCTATCCAGCTGAGCTTCCTTTCTATGCTGGTTTTTGTGAAAAGTCATACTTTTCCCTTGACAATCCACCCGTTTCGTGGTATCCTATCGTAGGCCGGTCAGAAAGGCTCTTCCCGTACTGCCCTTTCCGGCCCGCATCCCGGTGCTGTCCGGCGGCGTCCCGTAACACCGCTTTTACGATGCACCGTATTTCTCAGCACTTCAATAAAACCCGTGTGGATTTTTACAGCATAGATGTTTGCTACTTTTCGCCACACAATGGCCCGCTTCAAGCCGCCGTTGTGTGGCTTTTCTTGTGCGGAAATTTCAGGAAAGGAAGCTTTTGCCCCCATGAACGATACTTTTATGAAGACGAAGCCGGTGTTCCCGCTGCTGGTGTCGATGGCTCTGCCCAACGTCATCTCCATGCTGGTGAACTCGCTGTACAACATCGTGGACAGCCTCTTTGTGGCCCAGATCAACGAGCAGGCCATGACGGCCCTCTCCCTCGTGTTCCCCATCCAGAACTTCGTGAACGCCGTTGCCATCGGCTTCGGCGTGGGCATCAACGCCCTCGTGGCCCTTTACCGGGGCGCAGGCGACCACGACAGGGCGGACGCCGCCGCCACCCACGGCATGGCCCTCTCGGTGCTCCACGGCATCCTCTGCACGCTGACAGCTACCGCCATCATGCCCGGCTTCCTGGCCCGGTTCACCGCCGACGGCACCATCGTCTCTATGGGCGTGACCTACTCCACCATCGTCTTCCTGTTCGCTACCGTGAACATGGCCAGCCTCGCCTTTGAGAAGCTCTTTCAGGCCGTGGGCCGGATGAAGCTCACCATGATCGCCCTCATCTCGGGCTGTGTCTGCAACATCCTGCTGGACCCCGTCCTCATCTTCGGCCTCGGCCCGGTGCCTGCCATGGGCATTGCAGGCGCGGCGCTGGCTACCGGCATCGGACAGGCCGCCACTCTCGTCATCTACCTCGTGGTCTACCGCACCACCGAGTCGCCCGTCCATCTGCGCCGGAAGGCCCTGCGGCCTGACCTCTCTCTCGAAGGCCGTCTCTACGCCATCGGTGTGCCTGCCATCCTGAATCTGGCCCTGCCCTCCCTGCTGGTCACCTTCCTCAACGGCCTGCTGGCGGCCTTCTCCGAAAGCTATGTGGTGGTGCTGGGCATCTACTATAAGCTCCAGACTTTCCTCTATCTGCCCGCCAGCGGCATCGTGCAGGGAATGCGCCCCCTCATCGGCTACAACTACGGTGCAAAAGAGCACGCCCGCGTGGCAAAGCTCTACCAGCTCACCCTCGGCATGAGCGCCGTCATCATGGCGGCAGGCACCGTCATCTGTATGGCCGCTCCCGCGCCCCTCATCGGCCTGTTCTCCTCCACCTCCGAGACCATCGCCATCGGCCAGACCGCCCTGCGCATCATCTGCCTCGGCTTTGTGGTGTCGGCGGTGTCCACCACCTCTTCCGGCGCGTTGGAAGGTCTGGGCAAGGGTGCGGCCTCGCTGGTCATCTCCCTCTGCCGGTACGTCATCTTCATCATGCCGCTGGCGTGGCTGCTCTGCCGCCAGCTCGGCCCCACCGGCGTTTGGCACGCCTTCTGGGTCACGGAAGTGCTGTCGGCTGTCATCGCCTTTGCGGTGTATCGGAAGAGCGTAATTAAGAAGTAAGAGAAAGCCCGATGCATCGCATCGGGCTTTCTCTGTTATCTATCTTCCGGTACCAGCGCACACACCAGCCGCACCATCCACGGCAAAAAAGGCAGCCAGAGCAGGGCGCAGCAGACGTTGAAGGCGGTGTGGGCGTTGGCGATCTGCCGGGAAATGACTTCCAGCTCCGGGCCTTTGGGGGAGATAAGCTCCACCAGCCGGACGAACCAGGGCAGCAGCACCGCCGCCAGCAGACTCCCGCTGAGGTTGAAGCAGCTGTGGGCCAGTGCGGCGCGGGCGGCGTCCTTCCCCTGCCCGATGCAGGCCAGCAGGGCCGTGACCGTCGTGCCGATGTTGTCGCCCAGAAGGACCGGCACCGCCCCAGCAAGGCCCAGCACGCTGTGGATACCGTCCGGCCCGGCCTGACGGGCCACATTCTGCAGCAGCGCGATGGTGGCCGAACTGCTCTGCACCACCATGGTCATGGAAAGGCCCAGCAGGATGCCCAGAAGCGGCGACTCCTTCACCCGGGTCATCCAGTCGAGAAAGCCCGCCTGCCCGGCCAGCGGCTGCAAAGCCCGGCCCAGGATGTCGATGCCCTCGAAGAGCAGCCCGAAAGAGAACACCGCCTCTCCCACGGCCTGCCAGCGGGGCCTGCGGGCCGCGAAGTCGAGGAGGAAGCCCAGAAACAGCACCGGGTATACCAGCGTCTGGACATCGAAGGCGATGAGCTGTGCCGTCATGGTGGTGCCGATGTTGATGCCGTAGATGACGGCCACCGCCCGGGGCAGTTCCAGCAGCCCGGCGCTGACGAAGCCGATGACCATCACCGTCGCCGCCGAGCTGCTTTGGAGCACCGCCGTCACGGCCAGCCCGGTGAGGACACCCAGCAGCGGCGTGGCCGTCAGCCGGGCCAGCAGCCGCTTCATGGCGTCGCCCGCCGCCCGCTGCAAGGCGCGGCTCATCCTGTCCATCCCGTAGAGGAACATCGCCAGCCCGCCGAACAGCGCAAAGAGCATCTCCATCCCCTGCTCCATCCGCACACCCCCTTGTCCGTCAGTGTATGAGGGGGCTGTCCCGGAAATGCAAAAAGAGGACATCCCAAAAAGTTGAGATGTCCTCCGAGACCCGCGCGTTATCTGATAAAGATCCAAAATAGCATCGGCACAACGTCCAAAATCAAACTTTATCAAGGTGATAAACTTCGGGTGAGCTGATAAAGTTCGAACTTTATCAATAGGGGAAACTTTATCAAGTTGATAAAGTTCATTTTACAACGCAAGTATGTCCTTAATTTGAAACTTTATCATATAATCTACCTCAGTAGAGCGTATCACTTCATCAGCCCCATCGTCCAGGCCCGGACCAGCAGGCCCAGCAGGACGACGGCCAGCAGCACCACGGTGAGAGCGCGGCTCTGGGTGCGCTGACGCTTCTTGCGGCGGGCCGTGGTCTGCATATTTTGACGGCTGCGGCTGTTCCGGCCAGAGGTATTCCGGCTGCGGCTGGATGTCCCCCGGCCCGAAGCGGCACGATTCCCGCCGCTCTGGCGCTTGCGGGATGTGCTGCCGCTTTTCTGGGACTTCTGACGGCGGGGCGCTTCGTCCTCAGCCTTCTTCTGAGACTCGATGGTCTCCGACGCACCGCAGCGGGACAGAAAGTCCTCCGCCATCCGGTAATACTTCTCGAGGTCGCCGGTGGTCAGGGCCGTTCCCTCATAGCCCGCTTCCAGCTCCTCCACGGCCTCGTTGAACCGGATCGCCGCCTGTGCGGCTGCGGTCCTGTCGGAGGCGTGGGCGGCCTCGTTGCGGGCCATCCGCACCGCGTTGCAGGCGCGGCGGGCCGCTGCCGGGTGGGGCGTATTGCCCAGCAGGTCCAGAGGCCGGACGGCGTCCTTTTCCGGGTCCAGCAGGATGCGCATACAGAGGGTGGTATCCAGCTGCTGCCAGCCGGTGCGGCCATTCAGCTCCGGCAGGCGATCATAGTAGTCGGGGCTCTCCTTCTGGCGCTGGGCCAGATGCTTCATCAGGGCGTCCACGCTGTGAGCGCCGGGCTTTTCCTCCCAGTGCCAGCGCAGCAGCTTCCGGCTGATGTCGTCGCAGGCCGCTTTTATCTCGAACGCGGCCTGCAAAGCTTCGTCAGGCATAATCATCTCTCCTTGTTAAACCTCTCCGTCACGCCTACGGCGTGCCACTGCCCGGCCTTGTCTGCGAAGCAGACGGAGAGGTTATTCCTTAAATTAAAAGCGGAGGAAGCCTCTGCCTCCTCCGCCATACATCCTATTTTACATCATGAACTGAGAATACACGAAGCCGCACAGGGCGATGCCCGCACACACGATGGCGGTGATGGGCGGCACCCAGCGGATGAGCGTCTCAGCGATGCTGTCGCGGGGATCTTCCTCTTCGTAGTCGTCCTCCTCGTCCAGCGGCTTTGCCTGCAGGCGGGACGGCGCAGCGGCAGGAGTCGAGGGTACCACACGGGTGCCGTACTTCTCCACCTCTTCGTCCGGCGCAAAGGACTTGGCCGGGCGCACCGGCTCCGGCTGGCGGGGCAGAACGCGGGTCGCCTCCTGCTCCGGGGCGCGGGACACCACGCGGGTCGCGTCCATCTCAGCGGCAGGCGCATAGCCTGGCGCAGGCTCCGCCGCCCGGGGCGGGATGATACGGGTGGCTTCCTCCTGCGCTGCACCCACGATGCGGGTAGGCTCCTCAGCAGGCGCAGCCGGGCGTACCGGCTGGGCCGCAGGCTGCGGCTCGGGCTGGCGCACCGGGGCTTCCGGCTGCAGCAGGGTGTTCAGCGCGTTCTGCAAAAGGATGCGGTCGCTGCCGCACTCGGAGCAGTAGACGGTGTCCTCTTCCTTCGGGTGGAAGGCACCGCAGGCGCAGTACCAGCCGTTCTCGAAGACCTGGGGCATGAACTTCATGCCGGTGCGGTTCATCCGGGCTTCGAGGGCCTTCTGCATCTCGACGCTCAGGCGGCGGGGGGCCGGCAGGCGCACCCGCTTGATGCTCTCGAGGTGGACGACCTTCCTGCCGCTGTAGACATTGCGCAGGGTAACGTCCACGCTGGTGATGGCCTTCTGGGTGACGAAGACGGCATCGTCCATGCCGAAGCTCTCGCCGGGCTTTGCGGTAAGGTCACGGTACTCGAACTCGTCCTCACAGAGGATGACGCCGTCCACGCCCTTGCACTTGAAGTGGATCTCCAGTGCCGTCAGGGTCACGCGGGAAATGTTCTTAAAGGTCAGACAGACCGCGTGTTCGCCGCTGACTTCGCCCTTGAGCAGCTCCACGCAGACGAACTGCACCGGGCTGCCCGGGGTGTAATAGTTGGCCCGTGTCCGCGCGACCGGTTCAAAATTTTCCTCCACAACACTCTCCCCTTTCTCTTGGTTTACTGGTTGGCTTCGCCTTCATCCGGCGTTTCGGGGGCCGGAGCTTCCTGCGGGACAGCATCCACTGCCTCAGCAGGTTCGGCAGGCTCCGCAGCCTCTGCAGTCTCGGCCTGTTCCACAGGCTGGACGGCGGGCTGAGCCTCGGCGGGCTTTGCGTCGGGGTCCTCACGCTGGGGCAGGGTCTCGCCTGCCATCACGGCGTTGAACTCCTTCTCGTTCAGCTTCTCGCGCTCCATCAGGGCCTGTGCCAGCGCATGGAGCTGGTCGATGTGCTCCGTCAGGGTGCGGCGGCAGG
>OJOL01001052.1_pt1 | contig 18576 bp, 10 predicted proteins | sample 1598121 | NCBI WGS metagenome assembly OJOL01 (sample SAMN01915219, study PRJEB22387) | human gut metagenome | isolation source: stool | host: Homo sapiens | place: USA
GTTCCCGCTGCCACCTTTGCTTTTAATTTTCTCTAATTTTAGTGCGAATATGGAGAAATTTTTAGGTTGGATTTTATTTCTGATAACGATCTGTAATGGCCAGTACGTTGGTGCTCAGGAGTTACTGACGAATGTATATGGTAGACAATACACTTTTTTGAATGGGAAGTGGAATGCTATTATTGATCCTTATCAGCAAGGTCGGCGAACCTCTATCTATAAGAACAGACCTTTAAGAAATAAGGCTGATTTTAAAGAGTATGAGTTCGAAGGAGGGCTACGTTTGAATGTGCCTTCCGACTGGAATTCGCAGCTTCCAGAACTTAAATATTATGAAGGTACGGTGTGGTATGCCCGTAAATTTGAGGTGAGTAAAAATCAGGATGAGAACCTGTTTCTCTACTTTGGAGCTGTGAGTTACCGTTGCCGGGTCTATCTGAATGGAAAAGAGATAGGTAGTCATGAAGGTGGATTTACGCCGTTTCAGTTCAATATCACTGATTTGGTAAAAGCAGGAGAAAACTTTCTGGCTGTGGAAGTGAATAATACTCGGACGGTAGATGCAATTCCTGCGCTGTCATTTGACTGGTGGAATTATGGCGGCATAACGCGTGATGTGATGTTAGTACGTACTCCTAAAGTATATATCAGCAATTACTTTATACAACTGGATAAATACAAGCCAGATTATATTCATGCAACCTTACAACTGTCAGAGCAGAAAGCGGGCCAGAAAGTGAGAATTGAAATTCCTGAACTGAAAATCGCATCTGAAGTGCAGACTGACGGACAAGGAATGGCGAAAATATCTTTCTGTGCTAAGAAACTGGAACGTTGGTCGCCCCAAAAACCAAAACTTTACCAAGTCACAGTTTCCACTGCAACGGACCATGTGAAAGAGAATATAGGTTTTCGTAATCTTAGTGTGAAAGGGACGAAGATTTATTTGAATGACACTCCGGTCTTTATGAAAGGAATCAGTTTCCATGAAGAGATAGCGCAACGCCAGGGAAGAGCATTTTCAGAGCAGGATGCTGTAGCATTACTTTCTGAAGCAAAGGAGTTGGGTGCTAATTTAGTGCGTCTAGCGCATTATCCACAAAATGAATATATCGTTCGTCTAGCTGAAAAGATGGGTATTATGTTGTGGGAAGAAATTCCTATTTGGCAAGGAATTGATTTTAAAAATGCCGAGACGCGTATGAAGGCGCAAAAAATGTATACGGAAATGGTTATGCGTGACAGGAACAGGTGTGCCTTAACCTTCTGGGGAGTTGCCAATGAAACAGCTCCTTCCGAAGCCCGCAATGCCTTTCTGAAGAGTCTTGTCGAACACTGTCACGAGATGGATACTACTCGTCTGATAACAGCAGCTTTCGATCTGCCGAAGCTGAATCCTGAAACGAAGGCTTTTGAAATGAATGATTCTTTTATCGAAGAGTTGGATGTGGTATCAATTAATAAATATATGGGGTGGTATCATGCCTGGCCCTCAGATCCTTCGGAAGTACGTTGGAATGTGGCTCTCGGTAAACCGTTGATTTTCTCTGAATTTGGTGGTGAAGCCCTTTACGGGCAATCGGGGGATTCTACTCTAACAAGTTCATGGAGCGAAGAATATCAGGAAAAGCTGTTCAGAGATAATTTGGAGATGTTCAGCCGTGTGGAAAATTTGGCTGGTATTTCTCCTTGGATACTATTTGATTTCCGTTCTCCGTATCGTTTTCATCCTACGAATCAGGAAGGTTGGAACCGGAAAGGGCTTATTTCTGATCAGGGATTCAGGAAAAAGGCTTGGTATGTGATGAAAGAATTCTATAATAATAAGTGATAATATGAAAAAGAATAGTCTTTTGTGTGCAATAATTCTAGGGATTATGGCAACTTCCTTGTCTGCTCAGACAAGGAAGAAGGATTATACCCATCAAGTAGATTCTGTACTGAATCTTATGACTTTGGAAGAAAAAGTCGGGCAAATGATTCAGTATTCCAATAATAAGCTTCTGACCGGACCTTCTCTTGACAGTCGTAATCATACGGAAGAAATCAAACGTGGTGAGGTAGGTTCTATTTTTAATATATTGACTGTAGAGCGTGCAAGGCAATATCAGGATTTGGCTATGCAGTCCCGTTTGAGGATTCCGTTGATTTTTGGTTTGGATGTTGTACATGGGATGAGGACTATTTTCCCGATACCGATGGCTGAAGCTGCCAGTTTTAATCTGGAATTGATAAAAAAAACAGCCAGTGTGGCGGCGGAGGAGACTTCTGCCCATGGGATTCACTGGACGTTTGCCCCCATGGTTGATATCTCCAGGGATGCCCGTTGGGGGCGTTCGATGGAAGGAGCTGGTGAAGACCCTTGGTATGGTAGTCAGGTGGCAAAGGCTCGTGTAGAAGGTTTTCAGGGTATCAATTATAATGATAGAAACACAGTGCTTGCTTGTGCGAAGCATTTTGCTGCTTATGGAGCGGCGGTAGCAGGTAAAGATTATGCCGAAGCTGATATCTCGGAACATACACTTCAACAAGTATATTTACCACCATTCCGGGCTGCAGTAGAAGCCGGAGTGGGCACTTTTATGAATGCTTTTAATGAGATAAACGGTATTCCGGCAACTGCCCATAAGCCTCTTTTAAGGGATGTTTTGAAGGGAGAATGGGGATTCACAGGCTTTGTAGTCAGTGACTGGGGTTCTGTTAGTGAGATTGCCAAACACCGGATGGCAAAAGACAATAAAGATGCAGGACGTCTGGCTGCTATTGCAGGTTGTGACATGGATATGCATTCTATGACTTATGCCAGGCATCTGGTAGATTTAGTGAAAGAGGGCGCTGTAGACATTACTTTGATTGATGATGCTGTAAAACGTATCTTAACGGTAAAATTCGAATTGGGCTTGTTTGATGACCCTTATCGTTATAATTATCGTGAGAAGGAAATCGGAGACAAGAAAGTGAATGCGGTTCACAGGAAAGTAGCCCGTGAAGCTGGAGCCGGTTCAATCGTCCTGCTGAAAAATCAGAATGTTCTGCCTATTGCGTCAACCGTACGTAATATAGCTTTAATCGGTCCCTTGAATAAGGCTAATAAGGATATGCTGGGGAATTGGTCTGCCATTGGCAAGGCAGAAGAGGTGATTTCTGTTTTTGATGGTTTGAAAGCTGCTTTTTCCAAGGCTAAGGTTACCTATATAGAAGGTTATGATTTGGAAACGAATGAATTGAAACCATTACCGGATCTTTCTGGTTATGATGTGCTTATTGTATCGGTAGGAGAGCGTGCCATGGATTCCGGAGAAGCGAAATCGAAAGTTGATATTAGTGTCAATGCCAATCAGCAGTTGATGGTGAAACAAATAAAAGAAAAGGCCGGGAAACCTGTTGTAACTTTGGTTATGGGTGGTCGTCCGTTGATTTTCTCCGATATGGAACCTTATACCGATGCCATTCTTGTGACTTGGTGGTTAGGTACGGAAGCTGGTAATTCTATAGCAGATGTGCTTACTGGTAGCTATAATCCGTCTGGTAAATTGCCAATGACATTTCCCCGTCATGTAGGTCAGTGTCCGATATATTACAATCATAAAAGTACAGGTCGTGCTTGGACACCAAACAATCCGTGGGTAAGCGGTTATATGGATGAGAGTGTGAAACCTGCTTATGCATTCGGATATGGTTTGAGCTATACAACTTTTGAAATTGCTGCTCCTGTGATATCAAAAAAAGAATATAGGTCAGGAGAGTCAGTGGTCGTGACTACTTTTGTTAAGAATACGGGAAAGTATACGGGCAAAGAAACCGTCCAGCTTTATTTGCAGGACGTTGCCAGTTCCGTGACCCGTCCGGTTCTTGAATTGTGTGGAATCCGGCAAATAGAATTGTTACCCGGAGAAACCCGGAAGATTGAATTTACTCTGTCAGAACAGGAACTGGGGTTCTTTAATGCAGATAGACAGTTCGTAACAGAGCCGGGTAGCTTTAAACTTTTTGTCGGGAACAGTTCGGATAATTTGAAAGTTACAGAATTTGAACTTATAGAGAAATAAATGGCATCACATATGATACGCTATGTTTTTGTACTTTTACTTTTCATTTTCATTTTTACTTTGGGATTGAAAGCCGATGATTTATCCATCATCAGGCAGAAGTATATAGAAAGTATATTGTATAAAAACAAATCAGAACAGCAGCTAATACGGCTGATGTGTCAGACTTCGCATGAAAAGATCGTCGGTGATCAGATGGTTGTAGAATTGATGGAACGTTGCCCGATAGAAGTCGGGTACGTTCGTCAATTATTATCAGACTTGAGTGAGGAGGGTAGTTGGAGTGACCTTGATTTTACTAATAGCAAGGCTGCCAGCTGGCTTCCGCGGATTCATGCAGCCCGTGTGCTTGAGCTGACTAAAGTTTATAGTAATCCGGAGCATGATTTTTATAAATCGGCTGAGGTTGCAGAGGCTATCCATAAAGCCATAGGCTATTGGTTTCGAATGAAGCCGATAGCTGCCAATTGGTGGTATAATGAAATTGGTATACCTAAAGTACTGGGAGCTGTGTTTATCTTATTTGAAGATCAATTGTCGACGGAAGAAAAGAAACACGCTATAGAAGTGATGAGTCAGGCAAAGATAGGGATGACAGCTCAAAATAAGGTTTGGTTAGCCGGCAATGTGTTGGTGAAAGGTTTGTTGCTGAATGACCTTCAACTAGTGTGGAAAGCAAGGAATGCTATAAACGATGAGATCAAGATGGCTTATGGTAAATCAGAAGGAATTAAGGTTGATTATAGTTTTCATCAACATGGACCTCAACAGCAGGTCGGGAATTATGGTGCAGCTTATTTGGCTACTATGAGTTTCTGGGCATATATTCTTGATGACACTTCGTTGGCATTGGATGAGGAGCGTTTTCAGATTATAACTAACTATACTAATGAAGGTGTACGGAGAATTCTGTGGAAAAACAAGATGGATGTAAATAATCTCGGAAGACAGCTTTACAAGCAGGCACAGCGAAACAAAGCTTTTTCGAGTTTGTTCTCTGCCAATATGTTGGCGCAGGTGAATAGTAAAGACAGTAATACCTATCAGCTCTTGATTGATGAAAACCTTGGTAATACTCCAACTTCGTTGTTAGGGCAGTATCATTTCTGGAAATCAGATATGACAATCCATCGTTGTCCCACTTGGATGGCATCTGTGAGGATGGCATCGGACAGGGTGATTGGTACAGAGTCGGGCACTGATAATGTAAAGGGGTATTATCTGGCAGACGGTGCTCTCTATACTTATGTGGATGGTGATGAGTATACGGATGTATTTCCTTGTTGGGATTGGCGTAAAGTGCCTGGTGTAACTTGCTATCAAGAAGATAAGGCTGTCCATGTGATGGGATGGCTTGAAAAGCAAAATAAAGGTTCGTTCGTAGGAAATGTGAATGATGGCGTTATTGGTCTTACCTCGATGGATTTAGTAAGGGATGGGCTTTATGCTAGAAAAACATGGATTTTTACACCGGATTATATCTTGTGTTTAGGAGCGGGCATTCGTTCGGATAGCAGTTATCAGGTGAATACTTCTGTAGAGCAGGCTGTGCTGAGAGATGATTTACTACATCTGCATAAAGGGAAGTGGGAGGTTGTGAAGGATTTGAATTTTTCTTGTGAGAATCCCCAGCGCTTCTTTCATCGTCAGACCGGATATATTTTACTGGAAGGTAAAGGGCGTATATTTTCTGAACAGCGTACGAATTTCTGGAATGATATCATGAAGATATATCCTAAAAGTGAATTGCAGACAAAAGATGTATTTACTATCTATATAGATCATGGGATTCTTCCACAAAATGATTCATATCAGTACATAATATTGCCGGCTACCACTCCTAAGCAAGTACAACGCTTTGATTTATCTTCATTCAAAATAATCAGTAATACTAGTCAATGTCAGGCTGTCCAACTGGATCAAGATACATATTTACTTGCATTGTATGAAGCCGGAAGTATTTCCTTGTCCGGTAAACTAAAGTTTGAAAGCAATAAAAAGGGGCTTTTTATTCTGCATACTTATAAGAAGGGGTGGAAGGTATATGCTTCGGATCCAACTCAGACAGAAGTATTTATGGAGGTGACATTTAATGGAGACAAGAGAGAAATCAAATTGCCTGAAGGCGAATATAAGGGAACTGTTGCCATATTCTCCGAATAATCTGTTGAATGAGTCATGGTAATGAAGAAAATCTTGGTGAGATAGAGATCACACGAAAATGAAGCTGATGAGAATGTTAAATGAAAAAAAGGTTGCAGTGATAAAACACTGCAACCTTTTTTTCTTTATTTCTTTGTTAGTGATTTACAACGGAATATATTCCACAAACGCCTCCATTGCTTCGTAAGATGCCAGACCAAGGCTATCATACAATGCAGCAGTACCACGGTTACGGTCTTCGCTGCGTTGCCAGAACAGACGTTCGTCGTTGCCCAAGAACGGTGCACTTTCCATCTGAGACTGGTGTTTCAGGATAGAATTGCGTTTGGCGCGGAGTTCTTCAGGACTGATAGGCACTGCCATTTCAATGTTCTCAATTTCCCATTCAGCCCATGCACCGCGATACATCCAGATGCGGCAGTCTTTCAGCCATTTTGCACCTTCTTCTTTTTCCAGGTCGATAGCTGCAAATACGGCATCGGTGCAGACACGGTGTGTGCCGTGCGGGTCGGCAAGGTCGCCGGCAACGAATATTTGGTGAGGTTTCACTTCACGCAACAGGTTACGTACGATTTCCACATCAGCTTCAGTCAGCGGACCTTTCTGAATACGACCGGTTTCATAGAACGGCAGATCAAGGAAATGACAATGATCCAGTGGGATGTTATTGTATGTACAGGCGGTGCGTGCTTCACCACGACGTATCAAACCTTTAATGGTAAGAATATCGCGTGTGTCGATGTCACCGTCTTTTTTCTCTTTCAGGAACTTACGGATCTCTGCATACTTGTCGGTAATCACTTTGTCTTCGCTGTTATTGAAGATTTGATTGAAACCGTTGATAAAGTGCAGAAAACGGATTACTTCTTCGTCGCCTACGGCAATGTTACCGGAGGTTTCGTAAGCCACGTGTACATCATGCTTTTGCTCTACCAGACGACGGATGGTGCCTCCCATAGAGATAACGTCGTCATCGGGATGCGGAGAGAATACAACGACCCGTTTCGGATACGGTTTTGCGCGTTCGGGACGATAAGTATCGTCTGCATTCGGTTTGCCACCCGGCCAGCCGGTAATGGTATGTTGCAGATCGTTGAATATTTTGATATTTACATTATATGCAGAACCGAACAGAGCCAACAATTCACTTAAACCGTTTTCATTGTAATCCTTATTGGTAAGTTTCAGGATAGGCTTTCCTGTCAGTTGGCACAACCATACGATGGCACTGCGGATCAGTTTGTCGTTCCATTCACATGAAGTCACTAACCACGGACGGTGGATACGCGTCAGGTTGCCAGCTGCGGAAAGGTCGATAACTACATGGGCATTGTTGTGCGTTTGCAGGTAAGATGCCGGTATAGTATCTGTTACTGCACCTTCTACACACTCTTTCACCATTTTGGCCTTATCATCACCCCATGCCATCAAGAAGATTTTCTTGGCTGCCAGAATGGTGGATACACCCATTGTGATAGAGCTGATCGGTGTGCTTTCAATGCTCCCGAACATTTTGGATGCCTCGTTGCGTGAGTCATTGTCCAGCAAAATGAGGCGGGTAGTGGAGTTCAGACGGGAACCCGGTTCATTGAAACCGATGTTACCTACACGACCAATGCCGAGTAATACGGCATCCAGTCCGCCAAAGCTTTCGATGCGCTGCTCGTACAAACGACAATATTCGAAGATCGTATCTTTGGGGATAGTACCGTCCGGACTGAAAATATTCTGCTTGTCGATGTCTACATGATCGAGAAACATCTCTTTCAGGGCATTCAGATTGCTGTTGATAGCATCTGCTGTGAGCGGATAATATTCGTAAAGGTTGAATATGATGACATTGCGGAAACTCAGACCTTCTTCTTTATGCATCCGGATAAGGGCTGAATATACATTGCGGGGAGAATTACCGCCCGGCAACGCCAATACGCAAAAACGTCCGGCTTTTTGTTTGTCGCGAATCAGTTGGGCTATTTCGCAGGCAATGTGGTTTGCACCTTCCTCGGCTGATTCGTAGATGTCAGCGGGGATTTTTTCCAGTCGGGTCAATACTGACCTTTCAAATGCATTCTCAGGTCTGTAATACCTGGGGGAGACTCTGTTGAGAGTGATTTGAGAACTAAGATTGGTTTTCATAACTTATTTAGTATTAATAAATTGATTAAAGCTTGTCGCTTCTAAGATTTAACAAATATACGAAAAACAATGTTCACTTATGTAAGTGGTGGGGTTGTTTTTCGGAACAAGGTGTTTTTTGCCGCACTGTTTCGGGGTACAAATGTAGGCACTTTTTAGCAACAAAGCACTCACTCCTTTTAGGTATTTTCTTTAAAAAGCCTAAAAAAGGTGTTGAGGTGGGGCTTTTTGTCATGCTTGGGGGACAGCTTCCTGTGTGGGGAGCATGACAGTTTCCTCTCACAATGCGTGAGAGCCTGCTGTCACAACGCATGAGAGCCTCCTGTCACACATCGTGAGAGGAGGCTCTCACTGGCTATGAGAAAATCAGCCTCTTCTTTTCTTATCCCAGCGGGTCGTCTTCTATTCCGCCGTCGCCGCCGCTGCCACTGCCGGGAGTTTCCTCGGCAGGCTGGCCTACCACGAAGTTGTTGTCCATCACCACCGTGCGGGGTTCCTTCAGCAGTTGGCTGCTGTTGGCTCCTATCTGTGTGCAGAGCTTCACTTGCCATACGGAGCCTTCTTCGGCGGAGGCGGGCATCACGAAGCCCACCTGTGTGGGGGTGTTGGGGAAGAGGCGTGTGGCGGGGATGAATACCGAGGTTACGCCCTGCTTGTCCTGACGGGTGAGCGTGATGCCTGCGTTGGCTTCGGCAGGCCCGCCCACCTTGAGGTTACGGCCTTTGATGATGCAGGCTTCGCCGGCTGCCACGGGGACGCTGTCGCCACGGGTGGCTGCATCGGGGTGCTGGGCATCCTGTGCGCTGACCACGGAGAAGAGTTGCGGGCCGGTTTTTGCTTTGTCTATTTCCAGGTCCAGTTCGGCTTCGGTGAGGGACTGGCGCATGAGGTCGCTCATGGCGTAGCTGATGCCGAGTTTCAACTTCGAACGGTCGGGGGCGGCGCTGAGTTCGCTGTCCAGCAGGGAGCCGGAGACGGTGGTGTGATAATAGCCCAGCGGGGTGGTGATACCGAAGCCGTTGGAGAGGTACCAGGCGGCGAGTTCCAGGGTTTCACGGGTGAGCATTTCCACTTCGCTCTGATTCTGATGGCCGTGCGTGGCGGCCACTTCCTTGGCGAGGTCGGCCAGGGTGAGGGTGCGTTGCGACTTCACGGTGAGGTAGTAGTCGTTCTTTATGTCTTTGGTAAGCAGGTTTTCACGTGCTTTGAGTACGAGCTTGGCTCGTTGAGAGGTCTTTGCCATTGTTACTTTTGATGGTTTAGAGGGTGAATAATTATTGTTGTTGATAACTGCTATTGTAACTGCCGGGTTCCAGCTTGTCGTTGTCGGAGCCTTTGTAGCTATAGTATATTTTTGACCAGGTGGTGGAGCCCCAGGTCTTCCAGTTGGTGATGGCCTCTTCGCTGCTCATGGTGCTGTGGTAGAGGAAGAGGAATTTGGTAGCGGGGGTGTTATCAAAAGCATTGTTGTATACACTAATGCTTTTGTCACCGGACAGGGCTACTTTTTCTAAGGGACAAGACCAAAATGCTATATCTCCAATCGCTTCCAGCCCTTCTGATAGTGTGACTGATGTCAGGCCGCTACCAGAGAAAGCCTGACTTTCCAAAGTCCTAACCGAGGCCGGAATGGTGATGTTCGTCAAACTCTTACAATTACTGAATGCCACTTCTCCAATCGCTTCTAGCCCTTCCGATAGCGTGACTGATGTCAGGCCGCTACCAGAGAAAGCCTGATTTCCCCAAGTCCTAACTGAGGCCGGAATGGTGACACTCATTAAACTCTTACAATCACTGAATGCCACTTCTCCAATCGCTTCTAGCCCTTCCGATAGCGTGACTGATATCAGGCCACTTTCAGAAAAAAGCCACTCCCCCCAAGTCTTAACCGAGGCCGGAACGGTGATGTTCGTCAAACTCTTATTTCGAAAGAAAGCCGAGTCTCCAATTCTTGTCAGCCCCTCTGATAGCGTGACTGATGTCAGACCGCTTTCGCTGAAAGCAAAATCCCCGATAGTGACTACCCCCGTTAAGTCTGCATTGATTAAATTGTTGCATCCCTTGAAAGCGTCATTCGGTATTTCTTCCCCTGCAGGAAATTTGATACCTCTGATTTTTCCGCTGTTCACGTATGTTTTCAGTGTGGTGTAGTCCGCATCATTCAGTGTCCCGGTGATGATTACTTTATTATACTTCCAGCTGTCATTATCTATTCCTTGGTTTTTCAGCAGGTTTTCAAGGCCGCCTTCACTGCTATTGTCTATCGTAATCTCGTTCATCTGAATCTCCGTGGCGGCATCGTTGCTGCCGCTCCATTCCTCTACGGTGGCGGAGATGCCGGTGATGCCGGTGCGGTTCAGGCTCAGGATGTAGGAGTGGTTCTGTCCGGCGGCGGTGGTTATCTTTTGCGTGGCGGTGTAGGTATAGTCCGTTCCATTCATGTTGACGGTGATGGCGGGCGTTAGTGCCTGTTCCGGTATCAGCAGGGTGCAATACTCCTGGGTGGCGGTGTTTGGTTGGCAGAGAGTGATGGTATTGGAGGTGCTGCCATTGCCTGCCTTGCCCTCATTCTCATCTCCTGCGGTGGTATTCACGGTTCCTTGTGTATATACTCCCGATACTTTTACGCTGATGCTGGTCAGTTCATCGGCAGTCATGTCCGAACCCGGTTGTAACTTCACGGTCAGCTTTGCCAGAGCGTGTTCCAGCAGGATGCTGGCAGGGATATTGGGAGCGGTGACCGTGCTGCGATAGTAGAGGCGGTCTTCCTTCAGGTAATAGTTTGCCTCACTGGCTGTGGTTGAGGGAGTCGTGGGTAGAATGATGGTGGCGTTTTTGGCGCTATAGACGAGCAGGGTGTGCTCTGTGGTGCTGCTCTGCCAATAGAGGTCGTCTACGCTGTTCCACTCGTTTTCTGCGCTACTGTAAGTCAGGGTAGTCGTCTTGGTGATGTTTCCGCAGGTAAGTTTGGCTGTCAACTGTTGTCCGTCGGTGAAGTCGCTTCCGGTTGCTCCCCGGGTGGTGATATTGTTCAGTGGCAAGGCATTGACGTTGGTGGATGAGTTATTGTTATCCTTGTCTTTGTCGCACGAGGCGATAAGTAGCATTGCCGACAGGCAGAGGACGGCTGCGGACAAGTGGCGGTATAGGGTTGTCTTCATTGGGATGAGGGATTATTTAACGGTGAATTTAGTGATGGCTCCGGAGACGGTAGTGACCGATGGAAAGGGTGAATAACAGAATCCTGCAACATTAACACCAAGCTCTTCCGCTTCCTTCCCGAAAGTTTCTCCGGGCAGCAGATATCCGGTATGCACTTTGCTGTTATTCCATAGCTTGATGTTCTTTCTGTTGGTGCTTCCGGCGGCATTGGATTCCTTGGCGCCAATCACTGTTACTTTGTCGCTTCCCGCGGTCACCTCTATCCGTGCCAGCAGGTGGATAAAGCCGAGGGGAATGGCGGCGGATTTTGAGGGCATCACTTCGGTTGCATTCCGGGTCATCAGATAATCGTATGAAGCGATGTTATCAGCTTTGTATTCATCTGGCAAGGTGATGATGGGTGGCATTGCATTTTCCTTCTCTTCAGCCGTCAGCCGTGGGCTGTAGGCGGTGAAGCTGTGCTTCGTGGTGCTGTTCTGCCAGCGCAAGCCGTCGCCAGCGGAGACGTTCCCTGAGGCATTTATTGCCTGCCAGGAACCGCCGGTGTACTTATAGTCCGCCATCTTCCGGAGAGATGGACTGCCCTCCACGGTCATGATGACGGTCATGGTGGTGCCATCGGTGGTGAGGTCTTTGGCGGCGCGGGTGCCGGCTTGTATGTCGGCGTCGGTCAGGGTGAGGGCGCCGAAGTGGATGGGCTGTCCGGTGAGGTCGTCGGCGTCGGGGGTGACGGGGACGGCTGCGAGGCTGTCGTCGGTGCCGCAAGCGTTGAGCAGGGCGGTGGCTGCTGTGAGCAGCAGGGCGGTGCTTGCCGTAAGCAGCAAGGAGTGCCGCAGGTTGAGTAATGCTTTTCTTGTTCTCATATCATTGTTACTTTTATGCATTGTTTCCATTCGGTTCGTTCGGTGGAAATGCTGCTCTGACATGAGACGGGGAAAACGGAAAGCGTCCCGGCATCCGGCTGCACGAAGAAGGGCAGGCGGGTGGCGGGACGTGAAAAATAAAGGCAGGTATAGCTACTTAATATGTTCAGCCAGTTTATCCGGACTTTGCCGAACATCCCAGACCGCATGAATATAAATGATATCGTTACTTAACTCATATATTAGTGTATAATACGCATCGGCAACCAAAGCGCGTATTCCCGGTCCCAACTTAGGCTCTTGCCTTCCCGCTAAAGGGAAATTCAGAAGCTTGTCGGACGTTGCGAGAATATTACCACAAATGCGTGCAGCGGTTCTATCACTGAATTGTAAATAATAAGTACGTATAGCATCCAAATCTTTCTCTGCAGTGAATGACCAGATTATCTTCATACATTACCGTATTTTTTCTTCATGTCTTCCTGAGTGTAGCACCTCCCGCTTTTTATATCTTGGCGACTTAGCTCTAAATGTTCTTGCATTTCATTCATCGTATATTGACAGGGAGGTTCGCTCACTACATGATTGCAAGATTCCTCTTCCTGGCGGGCATAGCCTTTCACACGGCTACGTAACCCTCTCAATAAATGAATAGCTTCACTCATCAGTTCATCGTTATCGAGCAAAGCGCTTACTTCGCTTATCAAAGATGTTCTTAGTTCCATTGTTCTCATAATCCGTTTCCTCCTATCTGTTTTTACTCTATTGTAGCAATACAACGATGCAAAGATAACAAAAGTTCCCGTAAGGCGTTGTGAGGTATTCCCTTTATTTTCCGTTTCCCAGTCTGTCAAAGAGCGTTTCGTTAGTGACTAATCACTGTTTTTGTTCCACCCCCGTTGCGAAGCAGGCGGTGCCGGACTTGACGTATGGCGTCCGGGGCGGAGAGGGGGGAGAGATTAGGGGTGGGCAGGGACTACCATGTCGGCATTGCCGTTATCATCACCACTACCGGCATCCCATGAATCAATCGTGAACTGTATCAGTTCTATGCCTACCTTATTGGCTTTGAGGGTGAATTCGTACTTTTTGCCGCCCACCATAGCAAGTGAACCATCACCGCTGACACTCAGCTTATAGATATAAGGAGTAGCGTCCAAAGCGGTCAATGTGACGAAATCGTCGCCATTTGTGAATGTAGTGCCTGGCATCACGATGGCATAGAATACATTGCCAGTCCGGTAGGGATTGACGGTTGTCAGGGCGGAAGGGACGCCTTGCTCGCTTGCCGCTTTACATGTACCGGTTTTCAGGTCGAATTCCCCTTTAGCCTTTATGCCGTTGGGGGCATTAATTACCATGTCCATAGCAGCCAGTTCCTCACTTGTCATATCATTGCCTCTAGTGATGGTCACCTTTATTAGGCTCATCTTATGTTCCAGCACCATAGGCAAAGCGTCTGTACGTGCTTTCACCGGGGCGGTGCTTTTCCAAAGGAAGTCTACGGCTTTGTAGTTAGCGCCATCGAGTTGGTCTGCCTTCAGTTCAAATTCGATAGTGGTGTTGGTCTGGCTCATAGCTCCGTCGTAAGGCGAGTAAGCATACAGCGTATGATACTGCGACGTGTTCTGCCAGTAGATAGCATCGCCTGACCATGAATCGCCATCGTATGTATATTTCACATTATTGTACTTGTCCAGGCTTCCCAAAACGCCTTTAGCATCATCATTCTGCGGCTCTCCCATATAGATACCGATACTGTTTCCCGTTTCAAAACTCGCGTCGTCTTCAATAGTGACACGTGTCTGTGTCGCTGTCAGTCCGAAGTCCAGACTAATCGGCTTCGTGATGTCCACCACTTCCGGTTCGTCGCTGTTGCCGCATGCGCCCAGGGCGAAAATAGCGGTCGTCATGGCCGTAGCCATCAAAATCTTACTTGCTCTCATATCTTTTACTTGTTTAAATAGTTTATATACATTATCAATCACCTTATACTTAATATTTAATATTTATCTCCATCCCCGCATCTCCTTCACTCTCTCCTCCTTCCTGCCACTGGCCGATGCTCACGGTCATGGAGGCTTCCGTGCGGTTCACGGTGACGGCCAGGGTATAGCTCTTTCCGCTTTCGAACACCCCGTTCTTATCCGTTGCTTTCAGGGTGTAGTTCTGGGTGCCGATGGAGTCTCCTGCCGTCCATTGGTCGTTGAGGGAGCGGGTCTGCGTGGCGTGGCTTGTCTGCCCGATTCCTGCGGAGAGGCTCACGGCTACCCGGTCGCCGCTGTCCGTGTCCGGTGCGTTTTCGTCGTTTGTGCAGCCCGTCAATAGTGCGAGGACTGCAAGAATGCTTAGATACTTCATATACTCGGTATTGATTGTTTTTATTCGTTGTCTGCGTCCATATCCGTCTCTGTGCCTGTGGTCCAGTCGTTGATACTTCCGGTGATGCCTGCCTCTTCGATGCTCTGGTCCAGCGACAGGTTGCCGCTCAGGACGAAGGCGTCCGTGCCGCTTCCCGCTTCGAAGTTGTTGAAGCCTGCCAGCAGGCGGGTGAGGTCGTAGGTTTCGGTCTGCGGTTCTCCCTCGGCGTAGTGCAGGGTGAGGGTGAGCAGTTGCTGCGTGTAGGGTGAGATTCCCAGCAGGAGGTGGCAGCCAGTAACGGGCTTCGCCTCCTGCGCTCCAGGTCTGTATGTTGCCGTGGGTATGCCCGTAATTCCACATACCGTAACTGCCGTCGGCGGCTATGGAAAGTTTCTTACCTATATATATTTCGGTTCCGAGGTTGGGGGCAAGGGTTGCCCACGAAAGGAAGTTGGTGGTGAGAGCGACACGGGAAGTCGTTTTTTGTGCATTCAAGGGGAGAAGGTATCCTGCCATACAGAATAACATCAGTAGTTTTACCAATTTTACTGTATTCATTGTCGTTATATTGAGATGATATATTCAGAGATAATAAGCTCGTGTTCCGGAAGTTATTCGGGGAATTGGAGGGAGGTAATGTCTGTTTTATCGTGTGCATAAATAGTAGGTTTTATAGGGTGTCCATTAAACGTTCGTTTAAAAGGCATTTTACTGCCATTTTTCTAATCTTTGATAAGACTATGAGCCTGATAACTGACAGTTAGAAGGATATAATAGTAAAAAAAGTTATTGATATTTATACTTGGTGTATAAAATATTGCTATATTTGCACGTCCTTTAAACGAACGTTTAATTGTACAGGCGTGTATAGGTAATTGTTTGTTTTACAGCCTGCTTTCGGTTTCGTAAGAAAGTAACTTGATGAATGGATAGTTGGTTGATTTGTAATATTTTAAGTGTTTTGCTGGTGGAAATATATATCTTTATGCAAATTCTCTTCCTAAAGAATAGGATATTCATTACTTATTTAATGTGGATCAGCAGGTGAATTTAGTTCATGTTTAAGCGGATATGAATCAGTTACGAGCTTTGCCGTAAGCCTCCTAATAAAACTTTCTTCCCCTATCTTTGTTCTTTCCGTTGGAATAGACTACATTTGTCTCACTTCTTGTGTATGAACCCCAAAACAGGAGCAATTATGGAAAATGTGAAAAGAATTCCCTATGGCGTCTCCAACTTCGTGGAAGTGGTGGAGCAGAATCAATATTATGTAGACAAGACTATGTACCTGCCTTTGTTGGAAGACCAACCCGACAGTCTCTTTTTTATCCGTCCCCGCCGTTTTGGTAAAAGTATCTTTCTGAGTATGCTCAGGGCATACTACGACATCTCCCAGAAAGAAATGTTCCAGAAGCGTTTCGGGAACCTTTGGGTAGGAGAGCACCCCACGCCCCTGCAAGGAACGTTCCAAATACTCTATATGGATTTCTCACGGGTGGGAGGACTGGACAGATCGCTCGCCGAGAACTTTGAAGACTATTGCTGTGGCGGCTTGGACGATTTCGCTTCCATTTATGAGCCTTATTATTACCTCGGTTTCCAGCAGGAGATGAAGGAACAGTACGGCTCCACCAACAAGCTGAATCTTCTGGAACGGAAGTCACGTCAATACGGCGCCAAACTCTATCTTATCGTCGATGAATATGACAACTTCACCAATATGGTACTCAACGAACAAGGAGAAGGTATTTATCATGCCTTGACGCATGCCAGCGGTTTCTATCGGGAAGTGTTCAAGAAGTTCAAAGGAATGTTCAAGCGTATCTTCATGACCGGTGTCAGTCCCGTCACTCTGGACGACCTGACCAGCGGATTCAATATCGGCTGGAATATCAGCACCAAACATCAGTTCAATATGATGCTGGGCTTCAGCGAGACGGACGTGCGCACGATGCTTCAATATTATAAGGAGGCGGGAAAACTACCGGAAGAGGCGGACGTGGAAACGATGATTCAGGAGATGAAACCGTGGTATGACAATTACTGTTTCGCAGAAGAGAGTCTGGAACGTGACCCGAAGATGTTCAATTGTGACATGGTGCTTTACTATTTGCGCAACTATATAGATTTAGGTAAGTCTCCCAAGGAGATGATAGACCCCAATACCCGTACGGATTACAGCAAGATGAAGAAACTCATCCGTCTGGACAAGTTGGACGGCAACCGCAAGGGTGTATTACGCAAAATAACGGAAGAGGGGCAGATTGTAGCCACCTTGGTAAATACTTTCCCTGCCACCGAGATAGCTAATCCGGAAATATTCCCCAGCCTGCTCTTTTATTATGGTATGCTGACTATTACCGCTACACGTGGGAATTATGTAGTATTGAGTATTCCCAACAACAATGTACGGAAGCAATATTATGAGTTTTTGTTAGAGGAGTACCAGGACAAACGCCATATTAACCTGAATGATCTGGGCCTGATGTATTATGAAATGGCCTACGACGGCCATTGGCGTGAGTCTCTCGAGTTTATTGCCCACGCCTACAAAGAGAATTCCTCCGTGCGGAGCGCCATTGAGGGCGAACGTAACATTCAGGGGTTCTTTACCGCTTATCTCAGTGTGAACGCTTACTATCTGACTGCTCCGGAAGTAGAACTGAATCATGGTTATTGCGATCTGTTCCTGATGCCGGATCTGCTGCACTATGACGTGAAGCATAGTTATATTGTGGAATTGAAATATCTTTCCTCAAAGGATTCAAGTGCGAAAGCGGAAGCGCAATGGCAGGAAGCCGTGGATCAGATAAAAGGATATGCCGCTGCGCCGAAGGTTCGCCAATTGATACAGAACACAGAATTGCATTGCATTGTGATGCAATTCCGGGGTTGCGAACTGGAGCGGATGGAGGAAGTCTGAGTGCGAGGTTATAATTTGCAATAGACTATTCCACAAAGAAGGTCGTGGAAGCCGTATTCCCTGCGTCATCTACGGACGTCAACGAATGCTTCCCCGGTTTGGGTTGCAGGGAGATTTTATGAAAGTCCTGCGTTTGAGTCAGATAACTGTTGTCGAGATGCCAATAGATGGTGGTGCCGGGGTTACTGTGCGCCAGTTCGACGGTGATGAAACCTTTGCTTCCATCCATCTGCCGGGATAATACAATCCGTGCATTCATGGGCGGGTAGATGAACTGCATTGGTTGGAGGGCATCTTCTCCGCAACCCGGCTTGAAGGGAGGAAGCGGACTGTATTCCGGATGATGTTGTCTGTAATACCATTCCCAGACGGGCGGCAAAGTGAACCAGGATTTCTGGATGGTAGGTTCCAGATTAGCACAATTCTCATAGATACGGTGAGTCTCATCGGCTGAGAGAGTGATGAGGTGATGATAAGGGCAAGCTTCCGTCTTTAATCCGGCGGGAAGAATCAATAAGGTGTCTGTTTCTTCGCAAAATCGGCCTTTCAGATGTCCGGATTTCCGGCATACTTCAGCCTTAACAAAGACATTCTCCGGACGTTTGAACCATTGTGTAGGAGGAAACAGGCTGAATATGTCAAACAGAACCGGGCCGGCTGTCCGTGCTCCTACAAGACCGGGTTTACCTTCTCCGGTAGCATTACCCACCCATACACCTACGGCATAGTGAGGGGTGACGCCTACAGCCCAAGCATCGCGGAATCCATGACTCGTTCCGGTCTTCCATGCGATGGGATGCATAGAAGGGATGGATTTCCAGTCTATTTCTTCGGGACGGTTCACCTCGGTTAGAGCATTGAATGTTTGCCATACGGCTCCCGGTTGAAAAACGTCCGTTGTCTTTGCAGAAGTGACTGC
>OJOL01001054.1_pt1 | contig 18562 bp, 9 predicted proteins | sample 1598121 | NCBI WGS metagenome assembly OJOL01 (sample SAMN01915219, study PRJEB22387) | human gut metagenome | isolation source: stool | host: Homo sapiens | place: USA
CGGTGATATCCAGTCCTTCTTCCAGTATATCCGTAACTTTACACAGCCAATCCAGCAGATTGCACAGGTTACAAACCTGTTACAGTCCTCAGCAGCAGCTTCCGAACGAGTATTTGAATTCCTGGAGGAGCCGGAAGAGAGTCAGAATGAGAAGAACCCTGTAGATATTGATACACTTACAGGAGATGTTCAGTTTGAGCATGTAAAATTCGGTTACAATCCGGATAAGATCATTATCAATGACTTCTCCGCAGATGTGAAGGATGGTCAGAAGATTGCCATTGTAGGTCCAACAGGTGCAGGAAAGACAACTATGGTGAAACTGCTTATGAGATTCTATGATCTCAATGGCGGAAGTATTAAGATAGACGGTTATGACATCAAAGACTTTAACAGAAGCAGTCTGAGAGAGATGTTTGGTATGGTGCTTCAGGATACCTGGCTGTTCTCAGGAACCATTATGGAAAATATCCGTTACGGACGTCTGGATGCTACAGATGAAGAGGTGATCGCAGCAGCAAAGGCAGCCCATGTGCACAACTTTATCATGCAGCAGCCGGGCGGCTATGACATGGTTCTGGATGAAGAAACCAGTAATATTTCCCAGGGACAGAAACAGCTTCTCACTATTGCCAGGGCAATTCTTGCCAATAATAAGATCCTGATTCTGGATGAGGCAACCTCCTCTGTAGATACCAGAACCGAAGTGCGTATCCAGAAAGCCATGGACAATCTGATGAAGGGCAGAACCAGCTTTGTGATCGCACACAGACTTTCTACCATCAAGGATGCAGACCTGATCCTGGTTATGAAAGACGGTGACATTATCGAGCAGGGAAATCATGAAGAGCTTCTGTCTAAGAAAGGCTTCTATGCAGACCTGTATAACAGTCAGTTTGAGAATAAGGCAACTGCCTAAAATATAAAGTTACAATCCCTCAGGGGTATTTGTGAAAGAGAATATATCCGGCTCCAGGCTAATGCAGATATTTCCTTCGCCAGGAAGATATAGGATCACACAGATACCGGCTGAGGGATTTTTGCCAGATTTTTGTCTTTTCTGTAAGAGGGGAATATGTTATAATTAAAAACCAATCTACGGAAATTGATATATTTTGTTACTGTTCATTGGTAATATCCCGCGAGGTGTTTTTTGTGAGCGAAGGTCACAGAAAACCCGAGACATACCGCGCGAATTTATGCGATTAGCATAAATTAAGTTTGCGAAGCAAACGATACTCCTTGGGCATTGCACAAGGAGGTTCATATTTCATGCATCGCGAAGCGTGTTGCTGGGAACGGAGTGAACAGTAACTATATTTTATCATCATAATAACAAGAGAAAATGATAACAATAATAAGGAGTATTGTAACTGTGAAATTGCTGAACAGTTGCAAATATCAGAGGATATCAACAATATGACAGATAAGAAAAACGGCAGAGAATATCTGGGCTATGTGCTGGAAAAATTAAAAGAACGTATCACAGAAATCAGCCTTTCTCTGGTGGAAGGCCAGAAAGAGATTGAGGGAATGCATGAGTATTACTGGGAAAATTATACAGAGATGGACCAGTATGGTTATGAGAATTATGATAATCAGCAGGCATTGTTCCGCCAGATTTCCGCAAATGAAGAGCAGCTGATTCTGAAACAGAGATTTCGCAGAATGGCAGATTCTCCATTCTTCGGAAGAGTGGATTTCATTTACGAAGGAGAGGACGAACCGGAGATCTTTTATATTGGAATTGGAAATTTCGCAGAGAAAGCAGGGCATATTCCATTAGTATACGACTGGCGTGCTCCGGTAAGCGGTCTGTTTTATGACTATGACAAAGGACCGGCTTCTTATGAGGCTCCCATGGGTGAAATCCATGGCGAGGTTGCTTCGAAATGGCAGTATAAGATCCGCAACGGAAAAATGATCTACGAATTTGAGAGTGATGTGAAGATCGATGATGAGATCCTGAAAGCAGAGCTGGGAAGTAACGGTGAGGTACAGCTTAAGAACATTATCCGTACCATTCAAAAGGAGCAGAATGCCATTATCCGAAATACCAAAGACAGGATCATGGTGATCCAGGGTGCGGCAGGAAGCGGAAAAACTTCCGTTGCACTTCACAGGATTGCCTATCTTCTCTATCATGACAGACAGAATCTGAAGTCTTCCAATATTCTGATTCTGTCGCCAAATGGAGTGTTTTCCGATTATATCTCCCATATCCTTCCTGAACTGGGAGAAGAGAATATTAAGGAAATGAGCTTTGATCTTTTTGCCTATAAGCAGCTTAGGGATACAGTTTCTGACTGCGAAGACCGCTATGATGAAATTGAACGCAGAATCCGTTTTCCGCAGAAAGCTTCTCTTGCAGAGGAGAAACAGTCCATGGAATTTATAAATCTTATGGAACGCTATCTGGTGGAACTGGAAGACCGGCTGATGAATTTTAAAGATGTGGAATATAAGGGATTTGTAAAGACAGAATCAGAGATCATTGAATTATTTTATTTCAAATTCCAGGATTTTCCACTGCTCTCAAGGATGGATGCAGTTGCAGATTATTTTATTGACGAGGTGGAAACCCTGCGGGACCGTGATCTGGCAGATGATGAGAAAGACCTGATCCGTGAGAAATTCATGAAACTGTATGTGACCAGAGATCTTTATGTGATTTACAGTCAGTTCCTGAAAGAGAACGGATACAAAGGACTTCCGCGTGTTTCGTATGAGAAAAGAAAGCTGAAATATGAGGATGTTTATCCTGTTCTTTATCTGAAATATCGTTTGCAGAGCCAGCAGGGAAGAGGCAATATCAAGCATCTGGTGGTAGATGAGATGCAGGATTACTCAAGGCTTCAGTATGAAATCCTGCAGAGGATTTTCTCCTGCAGGATGACGATCCTGGGTGACCGGGCACAGACTATGGATGACAAACAGCAGGATGTACTGAAATTCCTGCCGAAGATTTTCGGGAGGGATATCCACAAGATCATTATGAATAAGAGTTACCGTAACACCATAGAGATTGCGTCTTATGCAAATCAGCTTGCGGGTATTGAAGATATGGAACTCTTTGAACGTCATGGTGCTCCGGTGGAGGAGAAAATATTTGTGGATATGAGCCATGCTGCGGAAGAGATTGCAGAAACTCTGAAACTCGGCGAAGAAGAATATGAAACAGCAGCGGTTGTCCTGCGTACAGAGAAAGAAGCAGAACATATGTGGCTTCTTCTGAAGGAAATTCTGGGAGAAAAAGGATTTGATGTAAAAGAACGCCTGTCTTATCTGGACAGAAACAGCACAAGCTTTAAGAAAGGTCTTACAGTTACGACATTCTATCTGGCAAAAGGTCTGGAATTTGATCAGGTATTTGCAGTATTTCCGCAGAAAGATCAGAGCCCGCTTGTGCGTCAGGCGAGATATATCGCTGCAACAAGAGCCCTTCATGAACTGCATATGTATGAAGTGGAAAAATAAAAAAGTAATCGTTACTGTTCACTCCGTTCACAGTAACAAGTAATCTCTCAGTTACAGAGAAAAAAAGATAAATGGTATGATGAAGCAGAAAAATGGCGTTATGACAGACTATGCAAATCGCAGAAGGCTGAGAAATCGACATTGACATCTATGTAATGAAATTGTAAAATATATAATGTTAGGGGCAAAATATCTTTTGACCCTGACATCATATTTTATAAAGTACGGAACAGTTATAATAATATCAGAGAGAGGCTTCCTCTCCTGACCTGATATCAAATATTACCTGAAGACTATATATCTATTCTAAGGAGGATATTATGAAAAATAAAAGAGTACTAATGTTATTGGCCTTAACAGCTGTATTATCTGTTTCCATGACTGCATGTAACTTTGGAGGCGGCAGTGACGAGGATTCAAGTGTGGTACAGGTAACTCCTACACCGGAGCCAGTCAAATCAGCGAAAGCAACTCCTACCCCTGCACCGGCCAATGCCCAGAATACTACCTATACATCTAAGAACAAAGCAGTATCCATTAAACTTCCGGATGCGACATGGGCGAATAAATCAGATTCTGATGATATGTTAAGCTTCGAGTCACCGAAACAGGGCAAACTCCTGATCCTGCATGGTTCCGGTGAGGAGGATATGTCTGTGGCGATCATTCCAAGCTCACAGGATACAGCCTCTGCACTTGTAAAGGCAGATAATCTTGTAGAAGGTACAGATTTTGAGATCCAGGATTATAAATCAGAGGAAGTCAGCGGTGTAAATGTTTACAGCTATACAGTTCATTACCTCACTGACAAGAGTGACTATAAATATGTTGTAAATAAATATTTCACAGATAATACAACAGAATTTTACAGTGTTGCAGGTTCTGTAAAGGATGAGAAAGCACTGGCAGGAATCAAGACTTCTGTTGATTCATTCACTATTTCCGGTGATTCTGTACTGAAAGCAGCAGCAACAGGAAAAACTTCAGGAACTACAGCAGGTACAACTGCGGACGGCACTTCAGGAACTACAGGAACAGCGGCTGCAGGTACAGACCAAACAGCATCCGGCAGTTCATCAGATGGAAGTTCTTCAGCAGGCACAGACGGTTCTTACAGTGATACTTCATCGGGCGGTTCATCAGATTACAGTTCTTCAGACTATACTTCTGATGGCAGCAGCGACGGATCTTATGATTATGACGATGGTTCCTCCAATGGATATTATGCAGACGGAACACCTGTAGGAACAGATGATCCGGACTATGATACAGATCAGACAAGAACTATTTACAGAAACTCCGACGGATATCCGCTTGTAATTTATCCGAACGGTGACGGTACATGGTGTGATGATGACGGAAATACCTATGATTTTGCTAATGGTGAGGACGTTTATGATGAGAACGGCGTTGACTATTACTATCATGGAGAACCGGCGTATGTCCGCTATATGCCTAAGAATCAGTAACAGAAAAGTTGAAAAGGACGGCTGCTGTAAAAAACAGTCGTCCTTTTTTGCGCTGACAGAGACCAACCTGTTATTTACATAAGAACGGATATTGTGGTAGAATAGCAGAGAAAATATGTGTTGCTGTGAACGGAGTGAACAGTAAAACAGGTAGATAATGAGGGTTGATGAATGGAATCATACGGAAGATTTGCCGGTGTTTATGATGTTTTCATGGATAATGTAAACTATCGTGAATGGGCAGACTATATTATAGAAACACTGGCTCAGGACGGGATTAGGGATGGTCTGGTTCTGGAGCTGGGATGTGGAACAGGTACTGTGACAGAGATGCTTGCAGATGCCGGATATGATATGATCGGTATCGATAATTCTGAGGAGATGCTTGCAGAGGCTATGGAGAAGCGGGCAGAATCCGGTCATGATATTCTGTATCTTTTGCAGGATATGCAGGATTTTGAGTTATATGGTACGGTTCGTGCTGTGATCAGTGTCTGTGACAGTATGAATTATCTGACGGACGAGGAAGATCTGGAGTATCTTTTTGCGCTGGTAAATAATTATCTGGATCCGGGCGGGCTGTTCATTTTTGATATGAATACGGTCCATAAATACCGGGATGTGATCGGCGATACGACTATTGCTGAGGACAGAGAGGACGGAAGCTTTATCTGGGAGAACAGTTATGACAGGGAAAATGCCCTGAATGTATATGAACTGGCACTTTTTCTTCCAAGAGAAGACGGATTGTATGAGAAGTGTGAGGAGGAACATGTACAGAAAGCATATTCCATAGAAGCAATCAAGGCTATGATTGTGAAAGCAGGAATGGAACTGGTGGCAGTCTGTGATGCATATACTCATAATCCGGGTGATGAGAATTGTGAACGTCTGACTTTTGTTGCAAGAGAGCATGGAAAAAGTGCACAGAACGGATATCATGGAAGGATTCCGGAGAAACCTGAGACACATCGCGCGGATTGATGCGATTATAGCAGGCCTCTTAATTAATGCATTATTTACGGGAATTGCTATTGATTTGACGTTAAGCCATGGACAAAATGGAAATAATATGAAAGAAATAACAGGAGTAATAAACGAATGAACGATTATATTATTAGAGCAATTGCAGCGAATGATCAGATTCGGGCATTTGCGGCAGTTACTACAGAAACAGTAGAAACAGCGAGACAGGATCACAATACAAGCCCGGTAGCCACAGCAGCACTGGGACGTCTTCTTACAGCAGGTGCTATGATGGGTACCATGATGAAGGGGGATAAGGACATCCTTACACTTCAGATTAAGGCAGGAGGTCCTCTGGAAGGAATTACTGTGACAGCAGATTCCAAAGGTCGTGTAAAGGGATATGTGGGAAATCCTGATGTATGTATCCCGGCAAACAGCAAGGGAAAACTGGATGTTGCAGGTGCTGTCGGTGTAGGATTTATGAACGTGATCAAGGATATGGGACTGAAAGAGCCTTATGTTGGACAGGTTGCGCTTCAGACCAGCGAGATCGCAGAAGATCTTACCTATTATTTTGCTACAAGTGAACAGGTACCGTCAGCAGTTGGTCTTGGAGTTCTTATGAATAAAGACAATACAGTACGTCAGGCTGGCGGATTTATCGTGCAGCTGATGCCGTTTGCAGAAGAAAGTACAATTGCGAAGCTTGAGGAAAATGTGCAGAAAATCACATCTGTCACAAATCTTCTGGAAGAGGGGCATACTCCTGAGAGTCTGCTTGAAAAAGTCCTGGAGGGCTTTGACATGGAGATCAATGAGAAAGTTCCTACGGAATTTTACTGTAACTGCAGCAGAGAAAGAGTGGAGAAAGCTCTGATCAGCATCGGAAGAAAAGAACTCAATGAAATGATCCAGGAAGGTAAGTCCATTGAGATGAACTGCCATTTCTGTAATAAGAATTATGAATTTACAGTGGAAGAACTGAAAGAAATCCTGCGTAAATGTAAATAAGAGATGCCAATGTACTGACAGATGGATCTGCCGGAGCACAGAGAAGAAGAGGTAGAAAATGAAAAACGGTTATATCAAAACAGCAGCCGCAACACCTTATATCACAGTTGCAGACTGCAATGCCAATGGAAATGAGATTATCAGACTGATCCATGAGATGGAGAAAGAACATGTGAAGGTTATGACTTTTCCGGAGCTTTGTATCACAGGCTATACCTGTCAGGATCTTTTCCTGCAGAGACGTCTTCTCGACAGCGCCTGGGAAACTTTGCTGAAGATCACAAAGGAAACTGCTGATGTGGATGCCCTTGTTTTTGTAGGTGTGCCTTTCAGAAATCATGGAAAATTATATAATGTGGCAGCAGTTTTAAACAGAGGCGAGATCATTGGGCTGGTTCCGAAAACTTATCTTCCAAACTATGGAGAATTTTATGAGCAGCGCCATTTTGCATCAGGCCTTGGCTGTCTGGAATATGTGGATATTGAGGGAAAGAGAGTTCCTTTCGGAACAGATATTCTTTTTATCTGTGAGGAGGAGCCGGAGCTTGTGGCAGCAGCAGAGATCTGTGAGGATTTATGGGTGACACTGCCGCCAAGCGTTCTCCATGCACAGGCAGGAGCGAATCTGATCGTGAATCTGTCAGCCAGCAATGAGATGGTCGGAAAGGACAGCTACCGCAGAGATCTTGTTTCCGGACAGTCTGCACGTCTGGTGTGCGGATATGTATATGCAAATGCAGGAGAAGGTGAGTCTACACAGGATCTGGTCTTTGGCGGTCAGAATATGATCGCAGAGAATGGAGTGATCCTTGCGGAAGGAAAACGTTTCCACAATGGTATTGTATGCAGTGAGATTGATGTGCAGAGGCTGAACGATGAGAGAAGAAGACTGACTACTTATCAGCCGGCTGACGACAGTGATCATATTAAAGTGTGCTTTCACCTGAATGTGGAAGAGACAAAACTGACCAGAAAATATTCGCAGTATCCTTTTGTACCTTCACGAAAAGAAGAAAGGGATATGCGTTGTGATGAAATCCTGAATATCCAGGCAATGGGACTTAAGAAACGTATGGATCATATCCATTGCCATAAGGCAACAGTGGGACTTTCCGGAGGTCTGGATTCCACACTGGCACTGCTTGTGATCGCAAGAGCCTTTGACCTTTCCGGTGCGGACAGAAAGGATATCCACTGTATTACCATGCCATGCTTTGGAACCACAGACAGAACTTATCAGAATGCCTGCAAATTAAGTCAGTGTCTGGGTGCGACTTTAAGTGAGATCAATATCAAAGAAGCAGTAAATGTACATTTCCGGGATATTGCTCATGATCCGTCTGTGCATGATGTGACTTATGAAAACAGCCAGGCAAGAGAGAGAACGCAGATCCTGATGGACAGTGCAAATCAGGATGGCTCGATTCTGGTGGGAACAGGAGATCTGTCTGAGCTGGCTCTGGGATGGGCAACCTACAATGGTGACCATATGTCCATGTACGGCGTGAATGCTTCAGTGCCGAAAACTCTGGTGCGTCATCTTGTACGTTATTATGCGGATACCTGCAAAGATGAGAAGCTGACAGAGGTTCTTCTTGATATTCTGGATACACCGGTAAGTCCGGAGCTTCTGCCGCCTAAGGATGGCAAGATCGCACAGAAGACAGAAGATCTGGTGGGACCTTATGAACTTCACGATTTCTATCTGTACTATATGCTTCGTGCAGGATTTGAACCGGAGAAAATTTACAGGCTGGCATGTGAGACTTTTGAAGGAATGTATGATAAGGAGACAATCTTCAAATGGCTGAAAACCTTCTATTGGAGATTTTTTGCACAGCAGTTTAAACGTTCCTGCCTTCCGGATGGCCCGAAGGTGGGAAGCGTTGCGGTTTCACCGAGAGGTGATCTGAGAATGCCAAGTGATGCAAGTGCAGGAGTATGGCTGGAGCAGCTTGAAAATATGGATATTTAGAATCGCATAGCGGAGTGGAGGATTTTATCCGCATGATTTTGCATGGTGAAGCGGAGAACGATCAGTTGTTCTCCGCTTTTTTCAGTGCTGTTTCAATTGCATTCAAAAGAATCATGGAAGTATACTTCTGATCTTCGGAATATTGGATGTTTTCCAGCGACTGGGAGGTATAGATCTGGCTGGCCAGTGATTCCAGAGCCGGTTCCATGAGAGGAAACATGGCTGCGGTGCTTTCACTTAAATTTACCAGACGGATGGAAGTTACCCTGTCAGAGTCAACAGTTACTTCCAGGTCAAAGGTGTTTTCATTCAGGTCGATGGAGGAAGTATAAATTCCCGGTTTGTACAGGCTTTTGGCATCGGCTGAGGCACTTTTTTTCTGACCGGGTCCAAACATGAAAAAAAGTACAATAGCCAGGATGACAGCAAGAAGAAGGAAAATGCCGGTGTATATAACTTCCTTCATATGTAGGACTATGATTTTTGTTTTTGCACTCATGGTACACGCCTCCTGGATGGTTTTGTATATTCTATTACAGAAGTGCTTAAATTATGATATACTGAAACAACGAATGTGAGTAACCGACAGTAAGGAGAGAAGAATGTCATTACAGTTTATTATCGGCAGTTCCGGTGCCGGAAAGTCTTATTTTGCATATGAGAGAGTAATCCGGGAGTCCATGGAACACCCGGAGAGAAATTACTATATTATTGTTCCGGAGCAGTTTACCATGCAGACACAGAAGACGCTGGTGGAAATGCATCCGGGAAAAGGAATCCTGAATATTGACATCCTGAGCTTTGAACGTCTTGCGTACCGTGTATTTGAAGAAACCGGCGGAGATAACAGAAAGGTTCTGGAAGATACGGGAAAAAGCATGGTGCTGCAGAAAATGGTGCAGCAGCACAGAAAGGAACTTGCCTATCTGGGAAGTCAGATGAATAAGCCGGGATATCTGGATGAGGTGAAGTCTCTGGTTTCAGAATTTATGCAGTATGATATCAGAGAAGAGAATCTGGCAGAAATGAAAGAGAAGGCCAAAGATCAGCCATTACTTGAAATGAAGCTTAAGGATGTGGGAATCCTTTATCAGTCATTCAGGGAATTCCTGAAGGGGCATTATATGACAGGGGAAGAGGTGATGGATGTCCTGCTTAAACAGCTTCCTTTTTCCGAGAAACTTAAGGGAGCGGAATTTCTCTTTGATGGATTTACCGGATTCACGCCAATTCAGGTCAATGTGCTCAGGGAACTTTTGGTCATTGCTGACCGCATAAGTGTTACTGTGACTATGGACGAACGGGAGGATGCTTTTTCTCCGGGAAAACCTTATCAGCTTTTCTTTATGAGCAAGCAGATGATACGGACACTTGCAGGGCTGACCAGAGATCTGGAGGATCCAGTGTATCTGAAACCATCCGGACAGTCCCGGTTTGCACAGGCACCTGCCTTACAGTTTCTGGAGAAAAATATCTTCCGCTACAGAAAGGGCGTGTATGCCGAAGAACAGCAGGAGATAAAAATATTTACTGCGCCATCCCCCCTGGAAGAAATGCGGGAGGCTGCCAGAAGGATGTCAAAACTTGTGCGTACCTGCGGATACCGCTATGGTGAGATTGCAGTGATCACAGGAAATCTGGAAGAATATGCAAGACTTGCAGCACAGGTATTTGAGGAGGCAGATATTCCATATTTTATTGACGAGAAGCATTCGGTATTGATGAATCCTTTTGTGGAGTATCTGCGTGCTGCCATGGAGATGGCAGTGCAGGGCTTTCCTTATGAGAGCGTTTTCCGTTATCTCAGATGCGGGATGTCAGAAGTTACCAGAGAACAGGCTGATAAGCTGGAGAATTACGTGCTGGCGCTGGGAATCCGGGGATATAAGAAATGGTCTGAAAAATGGGTTCGTGTATACAGAGGAATGGAAGCGGAGAAGATACAGGAACTGAATGAGATCAGAGAAATCTTTGCGGAAGAAGTAAGGGAACTTGCACAGGGATTTGGTTCCGGGAAGAAGACAGTGGAAGAGTACTGCCGGATACTCTATGAGTTTATCCAAAAAAGCAATGTCTGGCAGAAACTGAAACGACAGGAGCGAAAGTTTAAAGAGTCAGGCGATAAAGCAATGGAAAAAGAATATAACCAGATTTATGGAATTGTGATGGACCTGCTGGATAAGATGGTTGAGATTCTTGGCGAAGAAACGGTAAACAGACAGGAGTTCCGACAGCTTCTGGAATCAGGACTTTCTCAGGCAAAGGTTGCATTGATCCCGCCGAGCGTAGATCAGGTGATGGTGGGTGATATGGAACGATCCCGTTTAAAGGAGATTAAGGCGTTATTCTTTGTTGGCGTGAATGAGGGTAATATTCCAAAGAGTACACAGACAGGCGGAATCTTATCAGAGCTCGACAGAGATTTCTTTCAGGAACAGGGAGTGGAACTGGCACCGGGACCTAAAGAACTGATGAATATGCAGAGGTTCTATCTGTATCTGAATATGACGAAACCGGGAGAAAAGCTGATCCTTTCCTATAGTGATACCAATGCAAAAGGAGAAGGCATAAGCCCGGCATATCTAATCGGGAGTATACGCAGTCTGTATCCGAAGCTGGAAATTGAGGGCGGAGCCGGGGTCAGACCCCATAAAAATTCTATAAACAATTATTGTTATCCGGAAAATCCGGAAGCTGGGATTGATCTGTTTCTGGAGAAGCTGGTACAGGAGACAGAGAAAGAACATGAGGATATTCTGGAGCAGGTAGATGAGACGGATGCAATGTTTGGAGAGCTTTACAGCTGGTATCTGCGGAATCCGGAATACAGAAGCAGAGTACAGAAGCTGGTACAGTCGGCTTTTGCCGGAAAACCAAAGGACATTATCAGCCAGAGTGTGGCGAAGGCATTATACGGAGAAGTTTCACCTTACAGTGCTACCAGACTGGAACGTTTTGCAGCCTGTGCATTTGCACATTTCCTTCAGTATGGAATGAAGCTTACCGAGCGTGTGGAATATGAGTTTAAACCTATGGATATGGGAAATGTTATGCATGGAGCACTGGAAAGCTTTGCAGAAGAAGTGCGAAAAAGAGGCATGAAATGGACAGAGCTGACAGAACAGGAACGGAATGAGATTGCGGACCGGTGTCTGGATAATATTGTGGCAGATTATGGAAATACAGTGCTCAAAAGCAGTGCCAGAAATGAATATATGATCGAGAGAACAAGGAGAATCCTCAGAAGGACGGTATGGGCACTTCAGAAACAACTGGAACAGGGAGAATTTCAGCCGGAAGGCTTTGAGGTAACCTTCGGGGGAGGAAGAATTGACAGAGTAGATATTATGGAAGATCAGAATAAGGTGTATGTGAAGGTGATTGATTATAAAACCGGAAATACATCCTTTGACCTGGTTTATCTGTATCATGGCCTGCAGTTACAGCTGATGATCTATCTGGATGGTGCTCTGCTTGTAGAGCAGAAGAAATATCCGGATAAGGAGATTATTCCTGCGGGAGTTTTTTATTACAATATCAAGGATCCTATGATCCAGGAGAAGATAGATGCGGATGTGGAAGCAGTCAGTGCAGATCTTATGAAAGAACTGAAAATGAATGGGCTGGTTCAGGCAGATCCGGAGCTTGTGTACAGGATGGACAGCAGTCTTGGCTCCATTCCTGTCGCATTTAATAAGGACGGAAGCTTTCGCAAAAATTCTTCTGTGGCAGACAGAACACAGTTCGCAGTGCTTGGACGGTATGTAAGGACGAAGATTGAGAAGATAAGAAATTCTATTCTGGAGGGAGATGCAGAGGTTTCTCCCTATGAGCTCGGAAAAAAGAATGCGTGTACTTATTGTCCGTATATGACGGTATGCGGATTTGACCGCAGGCTGTCAGGATATGAATTCCGCAGACTGAAAAACTTCTCTGATGAGGAATTATGGAAAGCATTTGACAGGGAGGCAGAATAAGATGGGCGTACAGTGGACAAAGGAGCAGCAGGAGGTTATACGGCTGCGGGACAGAAATATTCTGGTCAGTGCGGCAGCCGGGTCCGGAAAAACGGCAGTACTGGTAGAACGTATCCTGAGTAAGATAACAGATAAAGAACACCCTGTGGATATTGACAGACTGCTGATCATGACATTTACAAGAGCGGCAGCAGGTGAAATGAAAGAGAGGATCTCGGCAGCTATTGAAAAAGCACTCTGTGAGGATCCCGATAATGAGCATCTGCAGAGACAGACAACCCTGCTTCATACTGCACAGATTACAACTATTGATGGTTTCTGTGCCTATATTATCCGGAATTACTTTCATCTGATCGGACTGGATCCGGGATATCGGACGGCAGATGAGGGGGAACTGAAGCTTCTGCGAGGAGATGTTGTGAAAGCACTGCTTGAAGAATATTATGCCAAAAAAGATGAAAAGTTTCAGAAATTCGTGGAATGCTTTGCAACAGGAAAGTCAGATGAAAATCTGGGAAACCTGATACAGAAATTATATGAAATGGCTATGAGCAATCCTTTTCCGCAGGAATGGCTGTCCGGGTGTATGGATGATTACAGGATTGATTCCCTGGAAGAGTTAAGAGAGACTGAGTGGATGAGGATGCTCTGGGATGCAGTGAAGGATGAACTGCAGGAAGCGAAGCTTCTGGTGCAGGAGGCTCGAAGAATCTGCTCAGAGCCGGATGGTCCGTATCTGTATGATGAGGCACTGAGCAGTGATCTGCTTCTTATAAGAAGTCTGCAGGAACTGGCAGAGAAAAGAGATTATAATGGAACTGCAGAAATACTTATGAAACCCTCATTTGCCCGGCTGAGCACAAAGAAGGCTGCGGATGTAGATGAACAGAAGAAGCAGAGAGTGAAAGATCTTCGGGATGAGGAAAAGGGGATTCTGAAGGAGCTGGGGCAGCGATATTTCCAGAGTGCAGAGAAAGAACTTCTGGAAGTGATCAGATATATCAGAGGCCCAATAGAGATGTTAGTTGAGTTGACGGCACGATTTAAAAAACAGTTCGGAGAGGCGAAGAGAGAAAAGAATATTCTGGATTTTACGGATATGGAACATTTTGCCCTGCAGATACTGATGACGAAAGAAGGGGAAGAAATCCATATGTCTCAGGCTGCGAGAGAGCTTTCCGCAAAGTATGATGAAGTCCTGGTGGATGAATATCAGGACAGTAACTTAGTGCAGGAGCTTCTGACAACAGCAGTATCCGGGTGGATCAACCAGAAGAAAAATATCTTCATGGTAGGAGATGTAAAGCAGAGTATCTATCGTTTCCGTCTGGCAAGGCCGGAGCTTTTCATGGAAAAATATAAAAGTTATTCCACAGAAGAAGCACAGGAGCAGAGAATTGACCTGCACAAAAATTTCCGGAGCAGGGAACAGGTTCTGGAGAGTGTAAACTTTATTTTCCGACAGATCATGGGGGAAGACCTAGGAGGGATTACCTATGACAAAGATGCAGCCCTTTATCCCGGAGCTTCTTTTCCGGAAGGAGAGTCAGAGGAATTTGTAAAGACAGAGGTTCTTCTGGTCGAGAGAGACGGAGAAGAACTGTCTGATGTACAGGACTATGAAGACGCAGGTGCATCGGGAAACCGCAGGGAAATGGAAAATCAGACCGGGCAGGAACTGGAGGCGCTGGCCATTGCACAGAGAATTAAAGAAATTGTGGGAAAAGAACATATCGTAGATAAAGAGACGAAGGAATACCGGCCTGTGGAATACGGGGATATTGTAATCCTGCTGCGCACTGCCTATGGATGGGCAGAAACCTTCAGGGAAGTGCTGGCATCTCAGGGGATTCCCGTATATTGTACATCAAGAACCGGATATTTCTCTGCAACCGAGATTGTGACTGTATTGAATTATCTGAAGGTGTGTGACAATCCGCTGCAGGATATTCCGCTTATGGGAGTGCTTCGTTCACCGATCGTCGGATGCACTTCACAGGAACTGGCAGAGCTTAGAATACAGTATCCTGATGGTCTGCTCTATGAGAGTGTTTCGGCATATGCAGGAGAAAATGAAATCCCCGAAAAAGAACTGGATCCGGATAAGCTGAAATCTGAATTGTTAAACAGTAATCTGCGAACAGATGAAAAGAACTCTCTGAATATTAAATTAAAAGGATTTCTGAGTCTACTTGAAAAGGTAAGAAATATGGCTGCATATACGCCGGTCCACGAATTGATCCTTTATGTGCTGAAAGAAACCGGGTATGGAGATTATGCAAGGGCACTTCCGGGAGGGGAGCAGCGTTTTGCAAATCTTACCATGCTTGTGGAGAAAGCTATGGACTACGAGAAGACAAGCTACAGGGGTCTGTTTAACTTTGTTCGTTATATCGAACAGCTACAGGCATATCAGGTAGACTATGGAGAAGTCAATCTGACAGGAGCGGGCAATACCGCAGTGGAGATCATGACGATCCACAAGAGTAAGGGACTTGAATTTCCGGTAGTATTTGTGGCCGGTATGGGAAAACAGTTTAATTTTCAGGATATGAATGCAGGTCTTTTGCTTCATCCGGAACTGGGAATAGGGGCTGATGCTATCATACCGGAGAAACGGGTGATCGCATCTTCGCTGAATAAGCAGGTGATCAGAAGACAGCTTCTGAAAGAGAGTCTGGGAGAGGAACTGAGGGTACTTTACGTTGCCATGACAAGAGCAAAAGAGAAACTGATCCTTACAGGAACAGTCGGAAAGCTGGAAAAGCAGATGCTGTCGCTGTCGCGTTTTCTGGATGAGGAAGAAGAACTGCTCCCACTGGGAACCAGAATGAAAGCAAAGAATTACTGGGCTTTTGTACTGCCTGCGCTGGTGCGGCATCGGGCAATGAGTGAACTTTTGTGGGAATATGGAATCCTCATGAAGAAACAGCCGGGGATTTACGATGATATCTCTGAGTTTGTGATAAAAAAGATTACTGTCCGTCAGATGACAGAAAAGGCAGTTCTCATCCAGGCAGGAAACCAGATGCAGGAGGAATATCTGAAGAACTGGGATGAAAATAAAGTGTATGATGAGGCTGTGAAGGAAGAGATAGAGAAGAGATTTTCCTTTGCATATCCGTATAAATATCTGGAAGATATTCCGGTTAAAGTCAGTGTTTCGGATCTGAAAAAGAGAAGCTGGCATGATGAAAGTGAACTGGAAGAGAATATCAGTGTGTCTGCCGAAGAGCAGGAGGAAGAACAGGAAGCGCCGGTTCCCGCATTTATGGCAGAGAAGCAGGAAGAGTATAAGGGGGCTGCCAGAGGTACTGCTTACCACAGAGTAATGGAATGTCTGGATTATGCAGAAGCAGATACAGAGGAACAGCTTCGGGATCAGTTAAAGAGACTTCTGGAGAGCCGGAAAATGACAGAGCAGGAAGCAGAATGTATCCGGATCCGGGATATCAGGAGGTTTGTGGAGTCCGGACTGGGGCAGAGAATGAAGAAGGCTGCCATGAAAAAACATCTTTATAGAGAACAGCCTTTTGTGATTCAGAGAAGTGCTTCTATGCTCGATGATGGTTGGAAGAACGAAACAGTGCTGGTGCAGGGAATTATCGATGCCTATTTTATGGAAGAGGAAGAGATTGTTCTTGTGGACTATAAAACGGATAGAGTGAAGAGAGGACAGGAACAGAAGCTGATCGATCTGTATCATGTGCAGCTTGAGGATTATGCCCGGGCATTGGAGCGGATGACAGGGAAAAAAGTGAAGGAGAAGATTATTTATTCGTTTACATTGCAGAAAGAGATATTGCTGTAAGCGGAATAAATATTATTATTGTGAATTCAAATATCCGGCAGGGATAAGCGCGTGTTATACGCGCCACCCTGCCGGATATTTGTTTTTCAGGATCTGGTTGACCAGTTTACCGAAGCCAATGGGATATCCATCTGCACAGAGGAGATGCCAGCCTTTTTTGTGAGCTGCTTCTTCGGGTTCGATATTTAAGGTTTCGCCCTTTAAATATCTGGTGATCCTTTCGTCAGAAGCGGAGAGAGAGATGACTGCTTCTGCTTCATTTTTGCGGATCGCCAGTGCAAGTGGCTGAGACGGCTCGAAGCGGTTTTTCTTCAGGTCACCGAGATAGAGACCGTTTCTTAAGAAGGTGATGCCACGGAAGTTGTGGGCAACCGGGGGAAGATAGTAGGCTTTATCACCGCGGATTTCCACACGTTCCCAGTCAAACGGCTGGCCACAGAGAGTTTTCAGACCGATTTCGTTCAGAAATTCCTCAATCAGTGGAAATGCGTTTTTGTCCGGTTTTGTGTGAGGACGGGAGTTTTCCTTGATTGCCTGGCCTTTTTTACGGAAGAGCGCAAGGAAGTGTCCCTCTCCGTTCATTTTGTGTGGGAAAATCCGGATGCATTTGGTAAGTTCAGGATTTTTGTTTCCCCATTCAGGAACTCCATGGGAGAAGCCTTCATAATCTTCCATTTCTGCCAGTTCCATGTCAGGACGGTTCTCCAGAAGATGGGAAACAGTTTGTTCGTCTTCTGCAGGCGCGAATGTGCAGGTAGAGTAAAGCATCAGTCCGCCGGGACGGAGCATATCGGCTGCCTGGAGGATAAGCTCTTTCTGGATTTCAGAAAGCTCCAGGGATTTTTCGGGAGTCCAGTCTTTGGCAAGTGCTTCTTCCTTACGGAACATTCCTTCTCCGGAGCATGGGGCATCCAGGATGATCTTGTCGAAGAATTCGGGGAATGCTTTGGTTAATTTTGCAGGTGTTTCGTTTGCTACGAAGACATTTGGGATGCCAAAGAGTTCCAGGTTGCGAAGGAGGGCTCTGGCGCGGGAAGTGCTGATATCGTTTGCTACCAGAAGTCCCTGTCCCTGAAGTGCTGCGCCTGCTGCAGTTGCCTTGCCGCCCGGGGCTGCGCAGAGGTCCAGGACTCTGTCGCCCGGCTCGATGGGGATGCGGGAGGCGGGGGTCATGGCGCTGGGTTCCTGAAGGTAGTAGAGGCCGGCCTGGTAGTATGGGCATCTGGAAGGACGGATGTCTTCATCGTAGAAGTAGCCGTTTTTGATCCATGGGATCTGGCGGGTTGGAAATGGAGACAGGTTTTCGAAGTCTTCGCAGGTGATCTTGGAGGTGTTTATGCGCAGGCCGTAGGTTCGGGGAGCGCTGAAGCTGGAGAGGAAGGAGGGGTATTCGTTGCCGAGCATTTCTTTCATTCGGGTGAGGAAGGCGGGGTGGAGGGGTGTTGTGTTTTCGTTCATAATTGGGTAGGTTTCCTTTGCTGTAGTTTTGGGTTGGTGGGGGGACGCGCAGGAAAATATATCTGTCTGAGTGCGGTTTCGGCATCTAAGATCTTCTAAGTCGGTAAAAATCTGCTAAAAGCATGGAGAAAAATGCAAAACTCGCTCCGCTGCAGGCTTCGCTCAGACAGGTTGCGATTTTTCTCCATAACGCAGATTTCTACCGGCTAAGAAGATCTAAGATGCCTGCAAATGCACTCAGACAGATATATTTTCCTGCGCTGTTTACTGAAAATGACTGTAGTATAACGTGAGGTTTATGGAATATTAAGTTTATGAAATATTATAGCAATTCCATAAAATAATGCAATCAAGACAGTTCAGCAGGACTTCACGCTATGATGGACTGGATTGTTTGCAGTAATTTATGAAATAA
>OJOL01001058.1_pt1 | contig 18553 bp, 9 predicted proteins | sample 1598121 | NCBI WGS metagenome assembly OJOL01 (sample SAMN01915219, study PRJEB22387) | human gut metagenome | isolation source: stool | host: Homo sapiens | place: USA
AAACCGTGGAAGCGCGCAAATCTCGCTGCCATCCTCAAAGATCCCGAGGGCTGGGTTGACGAGCATCCGAGTTTTGCGACGGATGGTGCCTTGGGGCGTGCTAAGTATTACGCCTCGGTTGGAGGCCCAGGCGTGGTCGCCGCCTTCCTCATCGAATCGCTGAGGGGGTAGGTCGGCATGGGAGAGGCCTCGTGTCCTAAAGTTACCATTGTCGTCCCCGTTTACAACTCTGCACGCTCCATTCAGCGATGCCTCGATTCGCTGTTGGTCCAGTCTGAGTGTTCGATTCAGGTTGTCTGCGTCAACGACGGTTCGACTGATGATTCGTTGAACGTGTTGCGCCAGATCGCGCAGGCCGACGATCGCGTACTGGTGATTGACCAGGAAAACGCGGGTGTCTCGTGTGCTCGAAATGCCGGTATCGATGTCGCCGAGGGCGAGACCGTCTTTTTTGTGGACGCCGACGATTACATCGATGCCCAGACGGTCGAGCGCGTGCTGCATGCCATGGAGTCTGCGGATGCCGAGGCCGCCGTTTTTGGCGGCGTCTGTGAACCTGCCGATGCTGCCCCCAAACGCGTCCAGCAACTCATGAGCCCCAAAGCTGGTACCTTCGGCGCCCGCGATCCTCAACTGCTGTTCCATTCGAATGCGCAGCCCTATGCCTGCCGTGCGGCTTTTTCGCGCGAGCTGCTCAATCGCGAAGGCATTCGCTTCGCCCCCGGTTTGGCTTTGGGCGAGGACGTCGTCTTCCAATTTGCGGCTTATGCGCTTGCCCGCAGGACCGTCGTCATGCCTGACAAGTTCTACCACTACGTGATGGAGAGCGAATCGGCGACGCACGAGTTCAACAGTGCCGAGGCGCGCGCCAAAAAGCTTGACGCCCACATGAAGATGCTCGAGGAGGTCTTGGAAGACTGGGCGGCCTATGGTCTTTTGGACCTGTGTCCCGGCGAGCCGATAACTTGGTTTTTGGACCTAATTGTGTTCGACCTGGCGCGCTTGGATGCCGATGACTTCCATCGCGTGGCGGCTCGCGTCAACATGGACCTCACGACGTTTTTGGGAACGGAGTGGGCGGATATGCCTGCTAAGGGTGCCGTTCGCCGTGTTGCCCACAAGCTCGTTGCGGCGACCTCGGGCGTTTCGATGGCAGACGCCACGCTGTTCTATCTTTCGACTCGCGGTCTCAAAGCCTGCCTGGAGCGCTTTCTATAATTCCAAGCGCTGCCGCCCGCCGCAACTCGGCTGCTAAAATAACCCTGTTACACGCTATTCAACGGGAGGTTCTCTTGCAGAACTCTGATACCCCTAAAGTTTCGCTGCTTGTCCCCATTTGCAATGTCGAGCGCTATCTGCGCGTGTGCCTCGATTCCGCCGTGGCGCAGACGCTCAATGACATCGAGATCATCTGCATCAACGACGGCTCCACCGATAGCTCGCCGGATATCATCCGCGAGTACATGGAGCACGACCCCCGTGTAAAGATGATCGACAAGGCCAACAGCGGCTACGGCGACTCGATGAACCGTGGCCTGGAGATGGCGCGCGGTGAGTACGTGGGCATTTTGGAGTCCGATGACTTTATGTTCGAGGATTCGCTTCAAAAGCTGGTTGCCAAGGCCGATGCCGAGCACGCCGATGTGGTTAAAGGCGATTTCTATCTGTATTGGTCCACGCCCAGCGAGCGCCGAGAGCTTTTTGGGATAATCGACGAGCATATGACGGGCGCGGCGTATCGCCCCGCCGATCGCCCGGGTATCTTCTACCGCAAGCCTTCCATTTGGTCTGCCATCTATCGACGCGAGTTCCTCAACGCCAATCAGATTCGGTTCCTCCCCACGCCGGGCGCCTCGTATCAGGACGCAGGCTTTAACTTTAAGGTTTGGGCGTGCGCCGAGCGCGCTGCGTTTATTGCGGATCCCATTTTGTGCTATCGCCAGGATAATGAGAAGAGCTCTGTTAATTCGCCCAATAAGGTGTTTTGCGTGTGCGACGAATATGCCGAGATGCAACGTTTTTTGGATGAACGTCCCGAGCTTAAGGCTCAGCTTCAGGGCATTTTAATGCGCATGAAGGTCGATACGTACCGCTGGAATGACGAGCGCCTGGTCGATGAGTTGCGCGAGCAGTTTTGGGAGAAGGCATCTCCCGAGCTCAAGGCCGATTGGGATGCCGGTCGCTTTGACCTGTCCCTCTTCGACCCGCGTGGGGAGACCGACCTGCGTTTGATGGTCAAATCGCCCCGTGCCTATATCGATTCGCGCTTTGATTTTAAGAAGCCGGGCAAGCTCAATACGTTTAAACACTACTTTAAGATCGGCGGCCTGCCGCTGGTTTGGCGCGTGCTGACGTATCAGCGCGCCTACGGCGATAACCCGCATCCCGACGACGTGCCGGCGGCACAGTAGGAGCGCGTGACCATGGCTACCCCTAAGATTTCCGTCGTCGTTCCCATCTACAGGGTGGAGGAGTGCCTGGCATGGTGCCTCGACTCCTTACTCGCACAGGATATGCCCGATTGGGAAGGTGTACTGGTCAACGATGGTTCGCCGGATGGGTCGCGCGACATCGCCGCTGCCTATTGCGAAAAGGATACGCGCTTTAAGCTTGTCGATAAGCCCAACGGTGGTTTGTCGAGCGCCCGCAATGCGGGAATCGCTGCGTCCTTGGCTCCTGTCGTCGCGTTTTTGGATTCCGACGACCGGTTTACCCCTGATGCGTGCCGCGTAATCGTCGATGCCTTTGAGCGTGAGGATTGCGATGTTTTGACCTTTGGCGCGAACCCGTACCCGTTGGAGGCGGGGTATCCGTGGCTTAACTATGTACTGAGCCCGCGCGATGTGTCGTTTGTGGGCTATAGCTCCGACCTGCTGTTTAAGGAAGCGTCTCGCCCCTTTGCATGGCGCACCGCTTGTAAGCGCGCTTTTTTACTGGGCAACGGGATCGTGTTCGATGAAACCGTTAAGTATGGCGAGGACCAGGTCTTCGATTTTGCCGTGTACGGTCGTTCGCGCAAGACCGCGCTTATCTCGAACAAGTTGTATGACTACCGCGTGGCGCGCAAGGGTTCGCTCATGGACACCATGCGCTACGACGACGAGACGCGTCTGCTGGAGCACGTGAAGATTTACTCCGCGGTGCTGGCTGACTGGCAGCGCGACGGTCTCGATGCCCAGCATGCCGATGACCTGGCGTACTTCCTGTGTGATCTGGTACTGTACGATGCACTCAGGCTGCTGAGCTCGGGTTGCGGCAAGGTGTTTGCTGCTGTTTCCGTGACGCTTGCCGGTTCTGCCGTGGGCAACGATGCCGCGCTCGCGCAATGTGCTCCTTCTGTTGCCGCTATGGTGCGTGCGGCACTTGTCGGTAAGGCGCCTGCTGCTCGTTCGTGCAAAAAGCTCATGTTCGATTACGACGTCTTGAGGTTTGGGCGCCTGGGCGCGTGCAAGCGCATGGCCGCGAATGCTCTGGGAAAGCGAGAGGTGTAGATGAGTATCAAGCGTTTGGCGCTTTGCCGCAGTCAGGGCCGCCTGTTTGTGCTGCTTCGTTTTGCCGGCCAGGATATCGCGGGGCTTATTGAGCAGGATGGTTCCCAATCCTTTGCTCACGCGACGACCAATGACGCTTGCGTGCTGTCTTTGGCACTGTCGGTCGATCATGGCCGCGTGCTTGCGCATTGCCCCTCAGTTGCCGATTATGAGCGTGAGCTCGTCGTCTTGGTGCTTCCGTTTATGGACGGCTCTACAATTGACGTCTCATTTGCGTCCGGCGGCAAAGGGCTGGGCTCCATTCGCCTTGACAGTCGTATTGCCAAGCTGGAATCTAAGATTAACTACAAAGCAAAGCCTGCGCTGTGCGCGCTTGTTCGCGATACGCAGCGCGGCGAGTGCTGCGGTCGCTACGAGATTGATGCCGTTCGTTATTTACCGGCAGATGAGGGCGCCGTCTGGCGCTATGAAGTCAAGTGGGCTGGAGACCCCCAGTGCGCCCCTGAGCTCCAGATTTTCGATACGCGCATGAATGCGATTGATGCCACCGTGCATGTGTTTGAGTCGCAGGTCGATGTTCTCCAGCAAAACGGATGTCGTGTCAATAAAACGTATCTAAGCGTGGAGATGCCTCAGGATATACGCGATTTTGTCGCGATTGCGGCTGATCCCACGGGCCAAATCCAGAACGGATTTTGCGCCATGGATGGTCGTTTGTACAACGGCATGGTCGACGACAGCTGGAATCGCATGAAGGATGCACGCGCGGACGACGCCGCTTATCGACGTTGGTTTGAGCAGCATCGCGCAAAGCCGGGTGATTTGGCACGCCAGCGTGTCGCTTCGGCGGCATTTGCCTATAGGCCGCTCGTGAGCATTGTGGTGCCGTGCTATAAGACCGATCGGGTTTACCTTCGCGAGCTGCTGGACTCGGTTCTAGCCCAGAGCTATGACAACTGGGAACTGCTGCTTATGGACGCCTCGCCCGAATGGGACGCGGTGTCCAATCTTGCGGCCGACGCCAATGACGAGCGGATTCGTCGCATTGAGCTGCCCGGTAACGGCGGCATCGTGGTCAACACCAACGCGGGTATTGAGCAAGCGACGGGCGACTACATCGCATTTTTGGACCACGATGACATTCTGGAACCGGACGCGTTATTCCAGTATGTTTCCGCGCTGAACAAGGCGGCCGAGGGCGAGCGTCCGCAGGTCCTGTCCTGTGACGAGGACATGTTCCAGAAAACGGGGGAGTGGGGTCAGCCGGTCTTTAAGACGCGGCTCAACGTTGACCTGCTCTATAGCCATAACTGCGTGACGCATTTTCTGATGGTGGAGAAGGCACTTATCGATCGCATTGGCATGTCGCCGGAAGACGTCGCTGGCGCCCAGGATTATGATCTGACGCTTCGCTGCCTTGCATCGGGCGCACGCTTTGAGCATATTGCCCACGTGTTGTATCACTGGCGTGTGCACCCCGGTTCCACCGCTGACGGTTCTGCCGATAGCAAGCCGTATGCTATTGAAGCCGGTCGTTTGGCGTTGCAACGCCATTTTGACGCGCTGGGCGTTCGCGGAACGGTCGAGGAGACCGAGACGCCGTTTGTCTACCGCATGCGCTATGCGCTGCCGGAGCCTGCGCCGCTGGTGAGCATCGTGATTCCCACCAAGGATCACGTTGAGACGCTCGATGCCTGTGTGGCGTCGATCGCTCAGAAGGCCACGTATACCAACTACGAGATCGTCTTGGTGGAGAACAACAGCGAAGCCCCGGAGACGTTTGCGTATTACGAAACCCTGCCGGAGCGCGTGGCTGCAGCATCCGAAGGTAAGGGCACCGCGCGCGTTGTGTACTGGCCGGGCGAGTTCAATTACTCTCAGATCGTCAATTTTGGTGTGGAGCACGCCAGGGGCGACTACCTGTTGCTGCTCAACAACGATACCGAGGTCATAAGCTCCGATTTTATCGAAGAGATGATGGGGTATCTGCAGCGTCCCGATGCGGGCGTGGTGGGCGCCAAGCTCTATTTTGCCGACCATCTGGTGCAGCACGCTGGCATTTTGGTCGGTGTGCGCGGCGCACTTGCCCATGCCAACCAAGACTTCTCGGCAAAGCGCGAGGGCTATCTTGCTCGTGCTGTGCGCCCGGGCAACTTTAGCGCCGTGACGGGTGCCTGTCAGATGGTGCGACGCGACGTATTTGAGCAGGTCGGAGGCTACAACGAGGAATTCGCCGTTGGCTTTAACGACGCAGACTTTTGCCTGCGCGTATGGGAGGCGGGCTACCGCACCATCTATACGCCCTATGCCGAGCTGTATCACTACGAGTTCACCTCGCGCGGCAGGGAAGAGGCCAACGAGGAAAAGTTGCGCCGCTGGAAGCGCGAACAGGCACTGTTCATGCAACGCTGGCCTGAGTTCTTCTTGACGGGCGATTCATGGTTGGGGCCGAACTTGTCCTCCGACAGTGAGTACTTCTCGTTTTAGTGCGAAGTAATGCCAAGTTCCGGCAAAGTATCCTCAAGAGCTGCAAGGGCGGTGGGGTTCAAGTACTCCTCGTTCAGGCAGCTCTTGTCATATCGAAAACGTGCCTCAAGATTTTTACAGGTGGTTGTATTAAATCGGTTCGCTCATGCGCTCAGTTTGCCTTAGAAGCTATTTGGCGTAACGGTTGGGGTTCGGCGACTCATATTTAAATTGCAGTCACAGAGACACCTTTTATCGATTTCCCGTTGAAATACTGAATTGATAGTTTAAAAATAACTTAAGAGAGCCTTAAATCTCGGAGAAAGGATGTCGTATGAAAAACCTTCGAGAAAGATGGCGCGGACTAACAGTGCTGGGAGTTGTTGCATTTGCCGCTGTCTGCATGACGGTTGCCCCGGCGCCCTCATTTGCTGATATTGCTGGCGGTGGCGGAGGCGGTGGACCGATTACGGAATGGTGTTCCGACGGTCGTCCGAAGACTGGACTCGTTCGGTGCGAGGACGGCAACCTTCGCTATTTCGATCCCGAAACTGGCGCCATGGTCACGAACCAGTGGCATAACGAATACGAAGCTGTCTGGTACTATTTTGGCGCTGACGGGATCGCGGTGTCGGGCTGGCAGTCTATCGGTGGGGACAAGTATTACTTCTACCCCGAAAGCCATGATATGGCATACGGCCGAGTTCAGATTGACGGCAAGAACTACTTCCTGAACACCCCTGGTGCCAACGCCGATGGCCGCATGCAGCATAGCGGCTGGCTCTATGACTCCATCTATGGAAAGTGGTTCTATGCGACCTCCAGTGGCGAACTGCTGACCGGTTGGCATAATATCGGTGGAACTTGGTATTATTTCGACGAGTATGGTGTCATGCTGACCGGCTGGATCAACGTTTCGGGGACGTGGTACTACGCCAACGCTTCCGGTGCGATGGCCACTGGCTGGCTCAACATCGGCGGTACGTGGTACTACCTCGACGGTTCGGGCGCCATGGTCGCTAACAGCTGGCGCAGCCTCGGCGGCTCCTGGTACTGGTTCGGCGACTCCGGTGCAATGGCCACTGGCTGGTTCTTGGCAGGCGGCTCTTGGTACTATGCGAGCGGTTCGGGCGCCATGGCAACCGGCTGGCTCAGCAATGGCGGCACGTGGTATTGGCTCGGAGGTTCGGGCGCTATGGCCTCTAACTCTTGGGCTAACGTTGGTGGAGTTTGGTACTGGTTCGACGATTCCGGCGCGATGGTTACCGGCTGGCGTCAGGTCGGCGGCGCCTGGTACTACTTTAGCGGTTCCGGCGCTATGGCCCACGACGCCTGGGTCGGCGACTACTACCTCCAGTCTTCCGGTGCCATGGCTACGAATGCCTGGGTTGGCTCCTACTATGTCGGCGAGGACGGCAAGTGGATTCCGGGCTATGGTTTAGTTTGGTATAAGAGCGGTAGCCATGTTTACCATACGCATAAGTGCCGTACCGTTGGCAAGGACGCAAAGGGCTATTCGTAGATCTCTATCCAGGAGGCCCAGAGGCGTGGCGCTTCACGAGAGTGCAAAAACTGCCAGCAAATTGGCTAGTACATTACTGAGCTAGTTTTGATTGAGGCCCCGTTGCCCTGAGGTGACGGGGCCACTGCGTGATTGGATACTGTGCTGCTATGAAGAAATGGTCATTCGGGGTGCTGGTCTTTTCGGGCCTTGTTTCTTTGGGGCTCCTTTTGGGTTCGCCCTCGATGTTATACGCCCTTGATTCGAATAACACTGACGAAGGTCCCGCATCTAACGTTGCTATTGCTTCTGTCGAGTCAGGCGTTGATGCTCAGCGCGAATCGACCTTCGCTGTCGAGCAGAACTCTCAGGTGGATAATGAGACCCCTTCCGAGGTTTCGAATCAAATTATTTGGCATCAGGGGTGGATATCACCCGAAGAAGGGGCTGGTTTTTGGCGTTGGGGCTTGTCCGACGGAACAATCGCTGTTTCTTCTTGGAGACATATAGACGGTAGCTGGTACTGGTTCGACGACGAAGGTCGAATGGCTCAGGATGGGTTGGTTCAAGTCGGGGGTGCGACGTATGCCTTCTCCTCTTCGGGCGCAATGCGTGTCGGCTGGTACCTAGATTCTACGGGCTCCACTTCTGCTTGGCGTTATTTCTCCGGTTCTGGCGCCATGGTAAAAGGCTGGCTTTCAGACGGCAGCAACTGGTATTGGCTGGATGATGAGGGCAAGATGGTCCACGATGCGATGCTGCAGATTGGGGGAGCCACGTATGGATTCTCTTCTTCTGGTGCAATGCTTATCGGATGGCATCTTGATGCTTCTGTCTGGCATTATTTTTCCGGCTCTGGCGCTCTGGTAAAGGGCTGGCTCTCGGATGGGGGTCGTTGGTACTGGCTTGATCCTGCAGACGGTTCTATGGCCACCAGGCTGAATGAATGCAATGGCACCTCTTATATCTTTAACAGTTCAGGGGCCATGCTATCCTCCCAGTGGGCACTTATTGACAACAACTGGTATTACGCTGACTCCAACGGCTTACTGCATGGAGGTTGGTTACTTCTAGGGAATTCTTGGTATTACCTGGATCCAGGAAGCCATATTATGCTCACGGGCTTTGTGCAAGTGGGCTCGTCCACCTATTTCCTTACGAGCTCAGGTGCCATGGCAACAGGCTGGGCACTTGCTGATGGTACTTGGTATTACGCCGCATCAAACGGAGCTATTCAACGAGGGCGATGGATAAAGTCCGGAAGCGCCTGGTATTACCTTGATGATGTATCCGGCGCAATGCGTACTGGTGAATTTGCGGTAGGAAGCAAGCGCTATTTTTCTTATGATTCCGGTGCAATGGCATCTTCGTGCTGGATCAACTTGAACGATGGTATGGCATGGGCGAATTCGTCTGGAGCACTGAGCGAGCCGTTGCCTACTTCATCTGATGGATCTCCTGTAGTCGCTGATCGTACTGACTCGTCTTCATTGCCAGGTGTGATTCATATTGGAGATGCGGTTTTCTATGCGGATGCGAATGGTGTCGTTAACGTGGCGTCTGGTTGGATTATGTCGAAAGACGCTTCTGACGAAAGTGGCAATACTTGGTACTACGCATCTTCCAATGGTGTCCTTAAGTCTGGTTGGCAATATGTCAACGGTGCGTGGTATTGGATGGACCCTTCCACATTCAAGATGAAAACTGGATGGCTTAATGACGGCGGTACGTGGTACTGGCTCCAGCCTTCGGGTGCCATGTTTGCTAACGGGTGGCTGAAAATCGATGGCGTTGACTATTACTTCAATGCAAGTGGTGCATGGTTGAATACGTCTGGTTCTGTTTTGGGGGTCAATAGGTCCAGCTTGGTCAATTGGCTTATGAGCCACGAAAACGACGGCTATTACCGTGGAACACGCTACGACACGCATCTCAGCCAGGAAACGTGCATGTACCCAAAGGGTGATCCGCGTTGGGACGGTTATACGGGCATGAATTGTGGTGGATTTGTATCGCATGCATATATGAAGGCGGGCGGGAATTTAGCTCCCATTGCCGCCGAGCAGAGCCATTCCCCTTGGAGTGGAGGTCCCGGAAGGGGCGGCTGCGTAAACGCTTATCGTTGGTACGGCTACGCTATCGATACGTGTGCGAACGTGACTTATTTCAACTCTATTGATGAGTTGTTACGTAGTGGTTTGGCTCGTAAGGGGGACATTGTGTTCTTCAATCCTTACAACCCATATGCGGACGATAGCCACATTGGCTTTTTCTGGGGCAATTCGCCGAGCGAAAATTTGTTCTGGCATAGTGATGGTTATGGAAATCGCATCTCCGGTTTGACCGCTTTGGGCCCATCGAAAGTAATACTGATTCGTTAGAATTCCGAGTTGTAGGGGACTCTCTGGGCCCCCTACCTTTTTGACATCTGGTTTGAAAGTTTATTTGAAGTCGGTATTCTTGGGGGCAAGAGGAGGGGGCAATGAGCCTGCGGGTTCAACCCTGCCGGTAAGTTCTTCTTTTCTTTGCAGCATTGCGCCCAACTATTTATTGTCCTAGATGGCATCTTGTCCTGTTAGATGTTCGGGAATCTTTCATAGCTATGCTGTAAGCTAGACGCAATCAAGAGCGAATGACGAGGTTTACATGAACAAACATCTTAAGTTGTTTTCGGCATTGTTGGTGCTGATGCTCTTTGCGCCCGTTTCTATGTTTGTATGCCCTGCGGATGCAGAGGCTGCTCAGACTCTGGTTGAGAATTCTTGGCGTTATGAGGGTGGACAATTAGTTTCAGATGATGCTTCTTCCGAAGAAGACGGAATAGCTTTATTGTCTATGGACGCTCTTCCCGATGGGGTTACAGCTCAGGGCATTGACGTCAGCGAGCACCAAGGGCGTATTGATTGGGACGCAGTTAAAGCTTCTGGCATCGATTTCGCTATTCTGCGCGTTGGGTTTGGCGCTCCGTCTTTCGGCGGTCGAGTTGACTATCAATTTAATCGAAATATTTCTGAGTGCGAGCGACTCGGAATTCCCTACGGCGTCTATGTCTATTCATATGCTTTTGATAATCAACAGGCAGCCGATGAGGCATCAATGGTGATCAATTGCCTTTCTGGGCATAATCCAAGATTGCCGGTGTATTACGATCTTGAGGATAACTCGATAATTGCAAATGGACGTCAAACCGGAATTGCATTGAGGGCGCAGGTTTTTTGTAATAGGATTTCTGCCGCAGGATATGAGCCTGGTATTTATGCAAATTTAAATTGGTTTAACAACATTTTGACTGACTCTGTATTTAAGAGTAGCTCTTGGGATCATTGGATTGCTCAATATAACTCGCAATGTGACTATACCGGCAATTACAGTTTTTGGCAGTATAAGAGCAACGGAAAAGTCCCTGGAATCAACGGCAACGTTGATATGAACTACGCGTATGTTGATGTCTCCCTTTATCATTGGCAACTAATTGACAGCACCTGGTATTATGCAGCCTCCAACGGCAAGGCGTATACCGGATGGTTGTTTCAGAGTGGCACGTGGTACTGGCTCGAGCCCGACGTGGGCGGTGCCATGGCTACCGGCCTTCACGAGTGCAACGGCTCCCTGTACTGGTTTAATTCGTCCGGCGCGATGGCGACCGGGTGGGTCCTCGACGGCGGGACCTGGTACTACGCGACTGGCTCCGGCGCCCTCGCCTCCGGCTGGCTCAACCTAAACGGTGCGTGGTACTGGCTCGATCCCTCGACGCACGCCATGGCCACGGGCGTTCAAACTATCGGATCATGTGAATACATATTTAATAGTACCGGCAAGATGATGGCTAATTGCTGGTCAAACGGTGATGGGTCTTGGATGTATCATTCGTCATCCAGCGGCGCAATTGACCTTAAAGGCATCATGACCGATTCGGGAATCCAGCTGATTGACGACGACGGTAATGCCAGAACTGGTTGGATTGAGAGTCAGGGTGCTCGATATTATTGTTCTGCTAGTGGAGTAATTCTGACTGGGTGGCAGCAAATTGCTGGGTCTTGGTATTACTTTAACCCGGATGGTCGAATGGCGACCGGCTGGCTTAACGATGGCAGCAACTGGTACTGGCTGGATTCCGCTTCTGGCGCGATGAAAACGGGATGGCTTTCCCTTGGGGGCACATGGTATTACCTTGATGCCGCACGTGGGGGAGTAATGTTGAGCAACGGTTGGTATTGGATCGGCTCTACTGACTACAAGTTCAGTTCATCCGGCGCAATGGTTGGCGCTTGGGTCGATGTCCCGTGCTATTTGCAGTACCCGGAACTTCCTACTGGCTGTGAGTCGGTTGCCCTTACAAACTTGCTTAACTACTATGGTTTCGGTTTAGGTAAGACGATTATTGCGGATTATTACTTGCCCAAGGGAAGCAACGGCAACTTTGTTACCGCCTTTGATGGCAACCCAAGGCGTAGCAGCGGGGGTCTCATGGGATGCGTCGCCCCTGCGATTACTATTGCTGGTAATAACTTTCTGCGCGCTGCGGGAAGTATCATGCAGGCAAAAGACGTTTCTTTCTCGTCAATTTCTTCCATTAAGAACAGACTGACCTGTGGACAACCTGTTGAGATGTGGAATACCGAATGGGGAAGTTGGCCAGGAGGCCGTTATGCTGCTCGTTGGTATAACGGGCATTCCTATGGTCTGTGGGGCGGTAATCATGCCGTAGTCCTTAAAGGCTATGATGACGAGCAGGGAATTGTCTATCTTTCGGATTCGATTAACGGCAATGTTACGCGAAATGCCCAGGTGTTCTTCGGCACGTGGCAACAGATGGATAGCCAGGCTGTGGTAATTGAATAGCCATGATGCTAAAAGGGGAGAGCTCGTCGAGCTCTCCCCTTTTACTATATTGTTAATCAAGCTACGCCGTCTTATTACGTCCAAATAGTTCGTCCCAGTTACTAGCTGCCAAAACTGTTCCGCATACAATTACAACGCAGCAGATTACGGATGCCATATCGGGAATTGTTCCAAGCAAGATCAGGCCAAAGACCACCGACCATGCCGAATAGGAGATATTCAGAGCCATCGCACGCGCTGCTCCGATTGCCGCAATCCCCTTGTAATAGAACAGATAGGATGCAGTTCCTGCGAGTCCGGCGAGTGCAATAATCAATGTAGGCATGCTCGGGATGGCACCCAGCGTGAAATGCCATGCTCCGAAGAGGGGGAGTACAAGCACTCCATAAACAAGCGCACTTGTAGTTTCGCGGATTTGCAAAGCCGTTTCGTCATCAACGGCATCATCTTTCATTCCCCATGCGCACAGCACCGCTTCGGATCCCCATCCGATAACAGCAAGCACCGCGCCGAGTAAGCCGAGGGGGGCATTTGCAATCTCGCTCGATCCGGCCGATAGATAGCCCATCGTCATTACGCCGCAAAGAGCAACGAGAAGGGAAAGAATCTGTCCTTTGCCCATTTTCTCCTTCAGCAGCACGAAAGAAAGGAATGCTCCGACAGCGGGATAGAAGGCGGATATAATTGCCGTGTAGGCTGCTCCGATATTATTAATCGCCAATACGTATCCGGTCATTCCGATAGGTCCACCGAGCAGTGCGCCGGCGATGACGACCTTGCCCGAACGAGTTTTAAGTGCAGCGAGCGTGTCTTTTAATCTGCCTCGAACTCCCATGTACCCAAAGAGCCAGATCGCACAGAAGGCATCATGGAGAAAAGATCCCGCAATGGAGGCACATGCAAGCGCTTCCGCCGATCCAATATAGGGCGCGAGCGCCAAACCGATTCCAAGTATTACTGTATCAAGGCCCCAAAGAAGACCGCTAAAAAAGCCGAATTGCATCGTTACTCACCTTTTCGATAGATCTCCAGTGCCTTTTTAAGGTATTTGGCACTGTAATTGAAGTAGATATAGAGCCATTCGCCTACGAAGTCGCCTTCGGCTTCTTTCAGAAGAGACCAGAGGTACCAGCACCATCCTGCAAGGGCAATGTGCGCATAGTTATGTGCAACTTCGTTGTTTGTTGCCTTGCGCCCAAAATATGCATCAAGCGCGCGGTCGACTTCATCTTCGGAAAGCTCGCAGCAGACACTGCACGTTCCAAAATCGTTTGCATAATCGCTCATGCCAGCATATTCCCAGTCAATGAGATAGTACTTGTCGTTTTCATCGATAAGGAAATTGAGGTAAAAGAAGTCATTGTGACAAAGGCATTTTGGCGCATTGTCGGCCTGGACAAAGTGCTCCAATTCATCGATTTCGGCGGCCATTTCCCTGTAGCCTGGAATGTCGATAGGGCCTTTTTCCAGAAGAAGTGATTCGTAGCGCTTCGCTTCGAGGTAGAAGTCAAATTCGGTTTCGACATTTGCACCGCTCTCGTGAAGCGAACGACACATCTGCATCATTCGATTCATTTGGGCATCATCATGCGGATCAGGCTGCTTTGCGTTGGGTACAAACTTCGAAATTTTCCAACCGCGCTTTGGGTCCTCATGAATGAACGTGTCGTCAAGGCCGAGTTCCTTGGCCTTTTTAAGTGCGGCTACTTCTCCATTTCTGTTAATAAGCAGTTCGGTCCCGACTCCCGGATGGCGGTAAACGTACTCTCCGTCATTGGTTCTAAAGTGGCACGATAGATTCGTAAGACCTTGTTTAAGGGGATAAACGTCGTGAATCTCTGATTTGGAGCAGCCGAGCACTTGCTCGATGTTATCGAAAATATCGGAGTCAACGTTTTCGATAAAATGCGGATCAAAGGCACGCAGTTCATCAAGAGAATCGAATTCGTTGATCTCGCCCTCAGGATACTTTTTGATCACCATATCGAGCTCCTTGATGTGCTCGATATATAGATCTTCCCAAAGCTTGTCCGTTGTTTCGGGCTTGTTATATTCCGTTTCGAGAATCTGCTTAAATGCAAGCGAGAAGGCTTTATCAAAGTAGACATGTCCGAGCATATACCAAGCATCGGAACCGCCAATCGTAACATTGGTGATTCTGTCCATTGCTCCGGTTTGAATGCACCATTCTTTGGTGGCGCCTTCAGCATATTGAGCAGAATAAAATGCTTTCCAAACGTATGCTTCAAACGGATTGTTTAGAAGGTAATCATCGCTTGAACAAATATAGGTGTTGCCAAGCCGCTCTTTTACGCACATAAGCGATGCGTGGTTATTTTTGGATGCATATTCGTTGTTGACGACAATCGAAACGCCGAACTTGCTTTCGAGATAGAAGAAATACTCTTTTTTATAGCCGACAACGACGGTGATATTGCTGATACCTGCGTCTTGCAGCTGCCTAATCTGACGTTCGATGAGAATCTCACCACGTACCTTTAAAAGGCCTTTGGGCTTTTCATACGAAATGGGAGCAAAGCGGCTCGAAAGCCCCGCAGCCAATATCACTGCGTTTTCAACCTTATAGGGGTGAAGTGCTTCGTAACCGTTGTCGGTTAGGCTGTCCGATTCGAGAAGGCCTTCATTCGTAAGCTCTTTATTTGCTGCGTTTACCGATCCAAGTGAGAGGCCAGTGCGCTCGGCAACTTCTCGCTGGCTGGCATATGGGTTCTTTAGGTATTCGTACAGAACAGTAAAGTTACGCTTGGTCAGTTCCACTGCAGGCCTCCAATTAAGATGTTCATTGCTTAGGGAAAGAATAGAATGATTGAACGTTATGTTCAATTTAATATATTTATCTACATAGACTGAACAGACAGTAACGAAAATCAATCCTGGAATGTGGATTAAAATAAATAAATGAGATATCTGGGAGGGTCGCTTATGTATCGATTCGAAAAGAAGGCCACGCTTGTTTGTGCTGCTGCGTCATTAATCACTGCTTGCTGCTTGCCCCTGAGTGCGAATGTCGCGTTTGCACAGGATTCCATTGAGGCTCAGAGTATTGAGTCAAAAGCGGATTTTTCTTCTGTGGTTTCCGATGATTTGCAACCTGATAATTCTTCCGTCATAAAAGATGGCTGGCAACGAGACGAGTCGTCTGGAGTTTGGTATTACGGAAAAAACGGTAAACACCAAACTGGCTGGCTGCAAAGCGGGGGCTATTGGTATTGGCTTGATCCAGCCAATGATGGTGCAATGCAGACAGGTTATTTCAATGTGACCGATGCTGGCGGATCGACTGCTTCGTTTTATGCGAATGACGGCAATGCCGCAACGCCTTTTGGCGCGCTATATCAGAACTGCTGGCTACGTAATTCAGATGGAAATTGGTTTTATGCCAATGCTGGAGGCGATTTAGCTGCTGGTTGGTTTTATCAAGACGGCACATGGTATTACCTGGATCCTGCCACCCATATAATGCAGGTTGGTTTTGTCGACCTCGGGAGCGGGAAATACTATTTAGATGCCACTGGTGCTATGAAAACCGGCTGGATTCTCGTTGACGGGAATTGGTACTGGGCTTATTCATCGGGTGCCCTTGCTTCGTCATGGCAAACGATAGGTGGGGCTCGCTATTATTTTGACCCACAGACGTTCATCATGTTTAAGGGTCGTCAAAAGATTGATGGAAGAACCTACATTTTTGGTGACTATGGCCTCGCAAATGGATGGTACAAAGACGGAGCAGATTGGTATTACTGCTCTAACGGTATTGCGGCCACTGGCTGGAAACTCGTTAACGGCGCTTGGTATTATCTCGACCCAGCCTCCGATGGTAAGATGTCCGTTGGGTATTTAGACCTTGGCAATGCAGCATATTATTTGAACCCCAATGGGGTTATGGCTGTTGGCTGGGCTCAGTCCGAGAACGGCTGGTATCTAGCCTCTCAATCTGGTGCGCTTATTTCTGACTGGTATAAAGAAGGCGCTAGCTGGTATTACCTGGACCCTGTTAGCCATCTAATGAAAACGGGCTTATTTGAGGTGAGCGGCAACGATTGTTTTGCAAACCAGAGCGGTAGGCTCATGGTTTCAAGCTGGGTTACCGTTAATGATGGCGTTGAAAGATATGCCGATGATAATGGATATCTTTGCAAGGATGTGATTCGCGAAAACGGCGCTATTCTAAAAACCGCTGGAGCTGATGGTTGGCAGGTTGCGTCCGGCTGGGTTAATGTCGCAAATCTAAGGTTTTACGCTGAGCCCGGAACGGGTGCCATTCATCTTGGATGGCTGCAGATTGACGGCGATTGGTATTGGCTTGATGCCAATTCTGGCGTGATGAAGACCGGATGGGTTTTTACTGGTGGTTCATGGTATTACCTAAACGCTGACGGAAAAATGGCAACTGGTTGGAAATGCCTGAATGGAACATGGTATTACCTTGAGTCCAATGGAAGCATGCATGTTGGCTGGCTTAAAGATTCGGGTAAGTGGTATTGGTTAGACGGCAGCGGCGCTATGGCAACGGGCGCAAGGACCATCGACGGTGTTCGCCGAATTTTCTGGAGCGATGGCCAGTGCGACAAAGTTGGCTGGCAAAATCCATCCCAGTATCCTCAGGTCAGTTCTTGGACTGTTCAGCTGCCTAGCTATTGCACCGGATACTTTACCTATGTGACCCCTTCTCGCATTTCTGTCGAAGCAACGCGGGAAGATTGCGTGAACGCCTTTATCCAGCGCGCCTATGAGTATATCGGTACGCAATATATTGAGCCTTGGTCTACCGCTCCCGGTGGAGCTGTTGATTGCTCTGGTTTTGTCTTGCAGTGCCTTTATGCTACTGGCATGGATATGGGTGTTTACAACCCTTATAACCATCGCTGGGATCCAAGCCAAACCTACAATTCCATGAATTGGTATCGAAGCAATATCTTTATGCCCGTGAGCACGAGCTCGATTCAACGCGGCGATGTGATTTATTACCGCGGTCATATTGCAATTGCACTTGGCGGCGGCTTGATGATTGATTCCTGGCCTCATCAAGGTGTCGGAATTCATCCTATTAGCGCAAGGGGAAATGTAATCGGCGCAGCTCGTCCGTTTATTTAATAGATTCCCTGCAAGACAGTCGGTACCGGTTGGGGGCTTGAAATGAATGCTCGGATTGATCATCGAATTTGCTGGCGAGTAATTGGCTTGATGCTATTTTCCGCCTTACTTTCAGTTACAGCCCCCGCATTTTCTTGCACTGCTTATGCCGTGGAAGAGGGGGCGGATAACGGTGTCGTAGAGCGCGACTCGACAGGAGGGCCGGGAGCATTGGTCGGTGGCGGTTGCTCTCAAGACTCCAGCGATTGTGCCGGCAAAACAACGGAAGATTCGAGCCTACAGGTTGTCGATAGCCATGACCCGTCGACTACAGAACAACTATCTGGATGGCAATGGAACGGTTTGTCCTGGTATTACTATCTAGATGGCTGTCGTTTGACCGGAATTCAGAATATTGACGACTTGCTGTACTACTTGGACCCCGCTCGTGACGGCGCAATGAGCTGCGGCTGGATTTTTACTGAAAATAAGTGGTATTACGCGGGTCCGTCAGGCGCTTTGGCAAGTGGCTGGCAGTTTATTGGAGACCAATGGTACTGGTTTGACTCCCTTAACAGCTGTTCTATGGCTACTGGTCGACGTGTTATTGATGGGCACCCTTATCTTCTTGGAACCTATGGACTGATTAATGGATGGTACCTTGATAACGGTTTATGGTATTGGGGTAGCAATGGTGAAGTCTTAACCGGCTGGCTTCAAACTGGCAATAACTGGTATTGGCTTGATCCCGCCAATGATGGTGTTATGTCTAGAGGAATCGTTTCTGTCGGTTCGTCTCGTTACTATTTATCGGATTCCGGCGCAATGACTGTTGGTTGGGCGTTTGATGGGACGGACTGGTATCACGCTGACGCTTCCGGCGCACTTGCATCGGGCTGGCGTTTGGTGAATGGCGTTTGGTATTGGCTCGATGTCGCAAATGACAATAGAATGGCTACCGGCTTTTATGTCATCGGATCCAACCGGTATCATTTTTCTTCAACGGGAGCGTTGTCACTTGGCTGGTTTATGAGCGATGGAGACTGGTATTACGCTGAGCCTTCTCAAGCGTCGGGCATTATAAAGACTGAATGGCTGAAGGACGGTGGTCAATACTATTATCTCGATCCTGCCGCCGACGGTAAAATGAGATCGGAAG
>OJOL01001063.1_pt1 | contig 18514 bp, 16 predicted proteins | sample 1598121 | NCBI WGS metagenome assembly OJOL01 (sample SAMN01915219, study PRJEB22387) | human gut metagenome | isolation source: stool | host: Homo sapiens | place: USA
TGTCCAGCCGGGCATCGACCCCATCCGTCTTGCCAACCAGGCCGAGAACCTGCAGGTTCTGCTGGCCGGTGGTCACCCCGCCCATTCCCTCACCTTCAACATGTCGCTCGTGGGTGAGTTCGGCGGCACCGGCGCCACGTTCATCGTGCCGCTTCTGCTGATTCTCTTTATGAAGTCCAAGCAGCTCAAAGCCGTCGGTAAGGCCTCGATTGTTCCTGTTGCCTTCGCCGTCAACGAACCGCTGCTCTTTGGCGCGCCGATGATCCTTAACCCCTACATGCTCATTCCCTTTGTTGCCGCCGGCTGCGTCAACGTAAGCGTTGCCAAGTTCTTTATCGACAACGTGGGCATGAACGGCTTCTCCTTCGTGGTGCCTTGGGCTACCCCTGCCCCTATCGGCATCTTCATCACCACAAACTTCCAGCTTATCGCCCTGGTGTTTGTCGCGATTATCATCTTGCTGGACGCCATCATTTACCTGCCGTTCTTGAAGGCATACGATAAGCTGCTCTGCGACCAGGAGGCCGAGCGCGCCGCCGAGCTGGGTCTTGAGTCCGATGGTGCTGCCACCATCGCCGCCAACGCCCCTGCGCCCGCTGTCGAGCAGGCTACCGCTTCCGTCGAGCCGACCGCCGCTGCCGCCGACAGCGAGCCTGTCGCCGATCAGCCCGAGCCCGCAGCCAACGCATCCGCTAAGAAGGATGTCGACGGTCTGAAGGTCCTCGTCCTGTGCGCCGGCGCCGGCACCTCTGCCATGCTTGCCAACGCCATCAAGGAAGGTGCTGCGCAGACCGGAGAGAACATCGCTTCCTCCGCAGGCGCTTATGGTCAGCACACAGCCATCATGGATCAGTACGACGTCATCGTGCTCGCCCCGCAGGTTCGTAGCTACTACAACGACATGAAGGCCGACACCGATCGTCTGGGCATTAAGCTGCTCGCTCCCCGCGGCAAGGAATATATCGACCTTACCCGCGACCCCGCTGGCGCCATTAAATGGCTCCGCGAGAACCTCGACTAGGTTCCTCCCTCTGTTGGTGCCCGGATCCCCAGTTCGGGCACCGCTCCCTATTCGTATCCCACAGAAAGGATGACTCATGACCAACCCCATGCAGTTCCCCGACGGCTTTGTGTTTGGCGGCGCCACCGCTGCTTACCAGGTTGAGGGCGAGACCCGTACGCACGGCAAGGGCAAAGTGCCCTGGGACGATTTCCTGGCTGCTCAGGGTCGCTTCTCCCCCGATCCCGCGAGCGACTTCTACAACAAGTACCCGGTCGATATCGACCTGTGCCAGCGTTTCGGCATCAACGGTATCCGCGTCTCCATCGCTTGGAGCCGCATCTTCCCCAACGGCACTGGCGAGATCAACCCCGAGGGCGTCGCCTTCTATCACGAGCTTTTCGCCACCTGCAACAAAGCTGGCGTTATCCCCTATGTCACGCTCGATCACTTCGATACGCCCGAGGCCTTTTACCAGAACGGCGGCGAGGGCTTCCTGACGCGCACGACGATCGACGCCTTTGTCGAGTACGCCAAGTTCTGCTTTGCCGAGTTCACCGAGGTCAAGCACTGGTTTACCTTTAACGAGATTCCCGCGACCGCCGAGGGCAGCTTTATCGTCGGCAACTGGCCGCACGGCGAGAAGTATCGCCTGGACAAGGCCTTCCAGCTTATGCACAACATGATGGTGGCCCACGCCAAGGCTGTCGTCGCCTTCCATGAGGGCGGCTTTGAGGGCGAGATCGGCATTGTCCAGAACCTGGAGCCCAAGTATCCCCTCGATCCCAACAGCGCTGCCGACTGCGAGGCCGCCCGCATGGCCGACGTCATCAACAACCGCTGGGTGCTCGACGCCACCTTCCGCGGCCACTATGCAGCCGACACCATGGAAGCCGCAACCAAGCTGGCCCATATCGCCGGCGGCGAGCTCGACGTCCGCGACGAGGACATCGCCGCGCTGACCGCCGCGCTCCCCTACAACGATTGCCTGGGCGTCAACACCTACAAGTGCCAGTTCCTGCGTGCCGCCGAGGGCGAAAACGACATCAACCACAATGGCACCGGCGACAAGGGCTCCTCGCGCTGGTTCCTCAAGGGCGTGGGCGAGGCATGCGTGCGCGAAGGCGTTCCCACGACCGATTGGGACTGGATCATCTATCCCGAGGGCCTGTACGACCTGTTGCTCCGCATTAAGAACGATTACCCCAACTACAAGAAGATCTACATCACCGAGAACGGCATGGGCTATAAGGACGACTTCGAGGACGGCTTTATCGATGACGCCCCTCGCATCGACTATATGCGTCAGCATCTCGCATGGATCCTCAAGGCGATTGACGGCGGCGTAAACGTCGACGGCTACTTTGTGTGGTCGCTGCAGGATCAGTTCTCCTGGACCAACGGCTACAACAAGCGCTACGGCCTGTTCTACATCGACTTTGAGACCCAGAAGCGCTATCCCAAGGCGAGCGCGTACTGGTACAAGAACGTCGCGGAGACCGGCCTGCTCATGGCCTAACTTTTGCCGCATACCCCCTGTCGGCCGCATACGAATCCCTCCACGGGTTCGTATGCGGCCTTTTTGTTTTGGCTCGGCCCGTGCGGGCCGTTTATCTCGATCTGTAACATCTAGCAGGGATTTTCAATCCTAACTGTTATAGATTTAGACGAACGGGCGACCAGGGCTGAAAGATCTCAATCTGTAACACGTAGCCCACTTTCGACCGTCTACCTGTTACAGATCGAGACAATAAGATAGTCAAATCCAAACTTTCCAAGCAGTTATGAAACATGGTTTCTAGTTTTCGGTATCACGAACATACTTTCGGTATCATTTAATGGTATTATGATATCGAAAGTATGTTCGTGATACCGAAAGGAGCCACATGCGCCAGTTCGATTACACCACAGTCCCAGCGGAACTCGAAGCAACTCCAATCACCAACCTCCTCCTCTCGATACGCGAGCATAAAGGCCGACAGCTTGCTCTGAGTCAAGTCAAACCCGAGCTTCTATCGTCCCTAATGGAGGAGGCTAAGATCCAAAGCACCCGATCCTCCAACGGACTTGAAGGAATTGTTACCACCCAAAAAAGACTCAAAGCGATCATGGCGTATTCCGCCAAGCCAAGCTCCCGCGCAGAGGAAGAAATCGCTGGATACCGAGATGTGCTGTCGCTTATTCACGAGCAACACGATTCCATTCCCGTAACGCCATCGGTCATTCTGCAGTTGCATCGTGACCTCATGGTACACACAGCAATCTCGTATGGGGGCCATTGGAAAGATAGCGATAACGAAATCATCTCCATTGACGATCAAGGCAATCGATTTGTGCGCTTTAGGCCGCCTTCGGCCCTAGCAACCCCCGGACTTATTAAAGAAGCCTGTCGGTCCCTCAACGACGCCTTATCTCGTCAAGTTTGCGACCCCCTCCTTATATCATTCCGCTTCATCTTCGATTTTGTCAGCATTCATCCCTTCAACGATGGCAATGGCAGGATGAGCCGGCTCCTTACAACGCTGCTACTCGAAAAGACTGGATACGACGTTGCGCGTTACATCAGCATCGAACGACTTATTGAAGACAACAAAGCGCTTTACTACAACACCCTCGCTGCAAGCTCCACTGGATGGAATGAAAATCAAAACACCGAAGCACCCTTTATCCGTTTCATGCTCGGAACAACCCTGGCCGCCTACCGACAGCTCGAGCAGCGTACCTTAATTGAATCAAGCACTCGTCCCATGTCGAAGCAAGCGCGCATCGCTGTTCTATTTCAACAGAGACCCGGCGTCATTAAGAAATCCGACATCCGGTCCAACTGCCCCGATATCAGCGAGGTAACCGTTAAACGAACCCTCGGTCAGCTTGTTAGTTGCAGCGCAATCGAAAAAACAGGAGCGGGTCGTTCGACGGGCTACATACTCAAAGACGTCCATGCTCTAGAACTATTCTTGCAAGCCACAATACCCGATGGCGAGGCCGCAATAACAAAAGAGGCTCCAAAGGATAAGCTCCTTGAACGTGTAAACCACGCCGAGGATGAAAGCAGAGAGGGGCTCTATGAAGACTATGATTCATTCTCAAGGGACATAAAGACGAAATACGGAGTCTAGTCATATCCCAGAATAGCCTCATCCTTGTTGCCCAAAATTATTTGCGCGTCATTTTAAAGCGGTACCCCTGCGCTGGGGGGGCAGAAGTATCGTCTGCCGATCCTGCTGGAGTCGGCAATCAGATAGCGCGCATCGGCCTTGCTAAAGGCGAGCTGCTGGATGCGGCCCTCGTCCATGTTGGACGTGGACACGTCGCCATCCAGAATGCCGTTGGCACCGATAAACGCCGTGTCAATCCCTAGTGCGCGCAGGGCATCCTCGGCCATGGGGCCCACAAAGGCGGCGGTGCGGCGACGGTACATGCCGCCCACCAGGCACAGCTCGCAATCCTCGCGCGCCTCGAGCAGACTAAAGACCGAAAGCGAATTGGTCACATAGATGGAAGGCAGTTTGTCGGTGACTCGGAGAGCGCCAATGCGATCTCACGACGGTTGCGCTCATTGTCTCAATTAGATACTCAACGAAATACGGCCCCACAGCTCAATAAGCTGCGGGGCCGTACTATACACCGACGAATCAACGACGGAGTGCATCCACTATTTGGCCAGCTCCTGAACGATCCAGTCAATTGCACCTTCGGGATCGTTGGTAAGGTCGATATACTCCTTGCCCCTTGTGGTGAGCAGTTTAATTCCAAGGCGATCGGTATCGGCCTTCATAGCGTCATAGTACATGCGTGCCTGGGGCGCCAGAACAATCACGTTGTACTGATCCATCGTCTCATAGTGGCTTCCGTACGCACCGGACTGAGAAACCAGATCGATACCCTTAGCAGCGGCACCTTCGCGAAGAGCATTTGCCAAGAGAGTCGAAGTGCCGGCACCCTGGCAAAGCACAAGCACGCGGATCTGCTCCGCCTTGTCCTTTACCGCCTCGAGAGCTTTTGCGACATTTTCCTGTGCGGCAATAGCATCTGCATCCGAGGTTCCTGCAGTCTCCTTTGCAGACTCTTCCAAACAAAGCTGATGGTCATACGCCTTGCAGAACGGATAGTAAATCACAAAGTCAACGACCAACAGCACTGCCATCAATACGAGAGAACGCAGATCGAGACCCGTGGTGAGGAATGCACCGATTGGGCCGGGAAGCGCCCACGGCATGGTATACATGGGGGCGTTCATTCCAATGACGTCAATGAAAAATTTACCGATAATGGCGTTGACCATAGGAGCCACTAGGAAGGGCACGAACATATAGGGATTGAGAACAATCGGCATACCGAAGATAACGGGCTCGTTAACTCCAAAAATCACCGGGATAATCGATGCCTTGCCCATGGCTTTAAGCTGCTTGGAGCGCATAAACATGATCAGGATAATAGGAACGATGAACGTGCAGCCAGAACCACCCAGACCGCCGATGAAGCTTGTAAAGTCCTGCGTGAGAGCAATTGACGGGTGTCCACCTGCTTGGAAAACCTCAAGATTGGTAACGGTATTGCCGTAGAGCGCAGCATTGATCGGACTCATGACAACCGAAGCACCGTGGATACCCATAAATTGGAAAAGTGCGACCGCGCCTTCGATAAGCGCCATGCCAGGATAGGTGTCGACCGCGGAGAACAGCGGCGAGATGAGAGCGGATACCAAATTGGCGAACGGCACAGCAAGCAGCTTGCGGCTCGCAAGATCGATAAAAGCGCACGCAAGGATCGAAAACCCAAATGCAAAGATATCGCGAAAACTCTGCGCAATAGAGCCAGGGACCTCTTTGGGGAGCTTGATCGTCACATTATGGCTAATGCACACCTTATAGATATTAACGGTCAAGAATGCGGCTACGAACGCAGCGAGAAAACCCTTGGTTCCCATATAGCCGGTTTCAAAAACAGATGTATCTGCTCCGCCAATCGAGACAACATCGTTCGTCACCGATAGCAAGAGCATGCCGCACATGGCACAAACCATGCACGAGGTGGGGTTGAGAGATTTGCCCGAAGGCATGCGACGGTTCATCGACATTGCAAGTGAGCTCGCCGTGGTGCCGGCCACCATAATGCCAAGAAGCCCCATGGTATATGCATAGATTTTATTGAAGAAATCCAGCACCTCAGGCGGAAGCGTGATGCCTACATAGGCAGGGAGCGTCGAAAGAAGAAGGAACAGGCTCGAGAACAGCACAATTGGCATATTCGAGAGAAAGCCATCCTTGATCGCCACCAGATAAATGTTCCTCGAGATTTTGTCGAAGAGGGGCTGGTGTTTTTCAAGGAATTTGACGATAGCGTCCATAACACATCCTTTCATGATTCCCGGGCACGTAACGATTTATCCGGACTCAACCGTCGTCGTCCCCGTTTGTATCCACTTATTCCACTTATGTAAGTGAATACGTTCTTGTGCGAAATGTAATATCATTTGCGCGATTTGTCATAACCAATTCTTTTTCCGCTTTGTCGATATGTCAAGAATTCAAATACTTATTCGGTGAACGGTAGTTGATTAATATAAGGTTTTCCCAGCTAAAGGCTATTTTTTCCGAGCAGTACAATAAGCTTGCAACCGTTCACCGATTGGATATAACATATTGAATATATTGTTGTAACAATATTAGAGACAATGTCACAAGCCTGTCGTTCTAGTCAAAGGAAGTAACAATGCCCAAACGATTACTGAACATGTCCGCATCCGATTTTGCCGCCACGTCACCCATGGATCTAAAGCAGGCAATTCTGGCTTCCGAGGGACGTACCATCATGGCGGAAAACGTACCCTCTTCCCAATTTCTCGGCGGCGTTACTAATGCAGAAATCGAACGTGCCGCAGGTGCCGACCTGCTTCTGTTTAACGCGCTCGATGTGTTCGATCCAGTTATTGCCGGTATTCCAGATGATCTCAATGAAAACCCGGTCACTTGGGTGAAGCGAGCATGCGGAAGGCCCATTGGCGTCAATCTGGAGCCAGTTGATAACGAGGCAGAGATGTCTGAATCCCGTACGGAAATCCCCATGGGTCGTCGCGTCTCTCCCAAGACCTTAGAAAAGGCAAACGAACTCGGATTTGATTTTATTTGCCTCACAGGCAACCCTGGAACTGGCGTCTCCAACGATGCAATCGCCCATTCGATCAAACTCTCCAAAGAGCATTTCAATGGCCTGATCATAGCCGGAAAAATGCATGGAGCAGGCGTTGCGGAACCTGTCATGACGCTCGAAATTGCGCGCAAGTTTGTTGACCTCGGCGTCGATATCCTTCTCGTACCAGCCCCCTACACCGTCCCTTGCTTCCAAGAAGCAGACCTGCGCGCCATCGTAGACTTTGTACGATCCCACAACGTAGGCAAGTCAATTGAAGAGAAGGTTCTCGTCATGGCGGCGAACGGGACAAGTCAAGACTCCTGCGACAGCGAGACCATTAAGAAAATAGGCCTTGCAGCAAAAGCAGCCGGCGCTGACCTCCAACATATCGGGGACTCCATGAACGGTATTTGCCTGCCCCAAAATATCTTCACGCTCGGACAAGCCCTTCGTGGATACAGGCATCAGATCGTCATGCTGAGCCGCTCTGTGATACGTTAAGGTTACCTTGCCCACGTTACATCCCGACTGAGGCAACCATCAGGTATAACCAACATGCAAACTGAGGCTCTAATGCTCGATACACACGAAAAACGGCCACTCTATTTACAGCTCACCGACGCGCTGCTCAAGCAGATCGTCGATGAATATCAAGCAGACGATAAACTTCCGACAGAAATGGAACTCTGCGACGAATACGCCGTAAGCAGAACAACCGTCCGACTTGCCATGAGTGAGCTGGAGCGTCGTGGAAGTATCTATCGAATCCAAGGTAAGGGATCGTTTGTTGCACCGAAACGCGTTAGCGAGCTCAATTCACTTTTAGACTTTGACTTTGCAAGCCATTGCGATGGCGTTGATCCGGATGCCATCACCAAACATTTCGGCGGCCTCACATCAGGTCGTCCAATTTCCGTAATGATGCTCCAACAATTTGGATGTCAAAGTCGCGATGAAATTCAGCGTCTTGAATTGACCTACGAACTTGAAGGCAGCTTCATAGGCGCTGATACGTTCTTCATTTCAAAGTCGCGCGTTCCGAATAACCAGTTAGATTTTCAGGCATTTAGCAGAATCATGGACGACTTGTCCAAGTCTATCCAATCTGTTAGGGAAAGCTATAGAGCACGTCAGCTTAGCGATTCCGAAGCCAGTAATTATGGTGTTGCAAAACTTCCGGTCATCGAACTGACTCATTATGCTTACGACTCCGGAGGCAAACTGATCTCAATTGTCTGCCGCACCGTCTTAACTGGGCGAATCCCTTATCAAAACTTTATTTTCAAGTCCTAATGTTCTTTTTCTTTTGTCTCGATCTGTAACACGTAGCCGAGTTTTTAAGTCCCAACCGTTACAGATCGAGACAAACAAGGTAGACCCGCCGAATTGTCTCAATCTGTAACATCTGGTTGGTGGTTTCACCCCTACCTGTTACAGGTTGAGACGATTTGATAGTGGAGTCCTTATTTGCGCGTCATATCGCGTAGCGCTGACGCGCTGGTTTCCACAATGACAGGAGGTAAAAGTCCTCCCGCATCACCCGTTGGCAATCCCGTAGCGATAACTAGCAAATAACCTGCGTGTGTTCCTCGATGGCGGCACGATCCTCGGCGGCGATGCCCGGCTCGCACACCACGGCGTCCAAATTGTCCAGGCGGCAGAAGGTGTAGAAGTCGCGCTTGCCGATCTTGCTGGAGTCGGCGATCAGATAGCGCGAGTCGGCCTTGCTAAAGGCGAGCTGCTGGATGCGGCCCTCTTCCATGTTAGACGTGGACACGTCGCCCTCCAAAATGCCGTTGGCACCGATAAAGGCTGCATCGATGCCCAGCGCACGCAAGGTATCCTCGGCCGTGGGGCCCACAAAGGCGGCAGTGCGGCGGCGGTACACGCCGCCCACCAGGCACAGTTCGCAGTCTTCGCGCGCCTCGAGCAGGTTAAACACCGAAAGCGAATTGGTCACAATGCGCAGGCGAAACGCCGGCAGCATCGAGGCCATCTGCTCCACCGTAGTACCCGTGCCCAAAAAGATGGTCGAGCCTTCCTCGATAAGCTCCACAGAACGGCGCGCAATCTGCAACTTTTCCTCGGCATGCTTCGTGCGCTTTTCGCTGTGCGAATACTCATGGCGCAGCATAGCGTGTGGACGGCCCTGCGCACTGCGGGCTCCGCCGTGCACGCGCTCGATCTCGCCCAGGCTCGCAAGCTCCTCAAGGTCACGGCGGATCGTCATATCCGAGACACCTAACGCATCCGAAATCTCCTTGACCGAGACCGTTCCCTGTTCCTCGAGCAGCTGCCGAACCTTATCCTGTCGCTCCGCTTTAATCACGATGAGTCCTCGCTGTTCCACGCTCACGTCAATTCAAACAATAACGAACAAATTGTATCAGACTCGCGCGCGTCAGAAATGAACGCCCGCACAGCTCCAATCATCACTTTTTTGAGAAAAATACCCCCTGCTTTAGTGGGATGTAGTGATAATCTCGCCTGTTCGCGCTACAGTTTGTCGGAAATACCTCGATGTTAGGAACCAAATGATCACTTCCGAGCTTTTCGGCACCGCGCCGTGCGGTACCCCCGTTCATCGTTACACCCTCAACGGGCCCGAGGTCTGCGTTCGCATTATGGACTATGGCGCCACCGTGTTGGGCATCGACGTGCCCGACATCCCCGGTAACGTGCGCGATGTGGTGCTGGGCTTCGATAAGCTCGAGGATTACTTTGACAACCCCGCCTGCTTTGGCGCGACCATCGGCCCCGTGGCAAACCGCACTGCGGGTGCAACGATTACCATTGACGGCACGGACTGGCATATGCCCGCCAACGAGGGCGCCAACAACCTGCACAGCGATCTTGAGCATGGTCTGCACAAGCGCGTATGGGATGTTGAACTCGACGAGGTCCACAACGCCGTGCGCATGACCACCTCACTTGAGGATGGCGAGCTGGGTCTCCCCGGCAACCGCACCTTTACGGCCGTGTTTACCGTGACGCGCACCGGCGTCTTTCGTGTCGAGTATGGCTGCGAGAGCGACCGCGCCACCTACGTGTCCATGACCAACCACACGTACTTTAACCTTGCCGGCCATAACGCCGGCATGGACTGCGAGCACTTCTTTGTTGCCAACGCTGCCCACTACCTGCCCATCAACGAGCAGAATATCCCCACCGGCGAGATCGCTCCGGTCGAGGGCACGCCGTTTGACTTCCGTGAGCTGCGCCCCGTCGCTCCTGGCATGAAAGCCGACGACCCGCAGATTAAGCAGGCCCGTGGCTACGATCACTGTCTGTGCATCGATGGCTATCAGTACGGCCGTAATCTGCGCCGCGCGATGCACGTCGAAGAGATGTGGACCGGTCGCGAGCTGGACTACTACACTACCGCACCGGGCGTTCAGCTCTACACCGGCAACTGGCTGGGCGACGAGCACGCCAAGGACGATGCCAACTATGGCTGGGGCGCCGGCTTTGCTCTCGAGGCCGAGATGTACCCCGACACGCCGCACCAGCCGTTGTTCCCGCAGGGCATTGTGGGCCCGGGTCACCCCTATAGCAATGTGATCGAATACCACTTTATGAGGCACTAAGCACACAGCGCAACATACCGCACAGCAGCGCCCGCCGGCACCACCGCCGACGGGCGCTTTGCTACCTAGTCATTGGGGACGTTCTTAAATGACTAGGTAGATGGGTCGGGATTGGAACTGGGGAGATAGCGGATTTCTAGCTCTACGCCGAGCGCCTGCAGTTCTTTGAGGGCAGCGACGTCTGCGTCGCTTACGGCAACCTCGGGCGTTATGGGGCGCTTGCCCTTCCCTGCCTGCATGTGACCGATGCTGATCTTGGTGATGGGCACGCCGCCCTTAACCAGCGCGAGCGCATCGACGGGTGAGGCTACCATGATCAGAATCCATTGACGCGGCGTTGCGGTATGAATGATGTCGATAGTCCTTTGCACCGAGAAAAACCTTGTCCAGACGCCTTCTGGCGCCGCCACTCTCATGGGTGCCCATTGGCGCGAATCCGCCGCGATCTCATCGTTAACGATTAGGACTAGGTTGGAACCCACGGCTTCGTTCCACAGCTCAACGTCTTGCCCGTAAATGAAACGGTCATCGATGCGCGTAAGAAGAATCTTGGGTTGAGCCATGACAGCCCCATTCTGTTTGAGACCCGTAAGAGCGAGACATCACGTCTCCAATATTAGTGCATTTAAAGTGAGAAAAGCCGTCAGAACACTTGCGCAGATTTGCGATGTCCCGTATCATAGACAGCCGTTGACGCCTCAGTTGCGTCACCATATGGCCGCCAGCGTAGCTCAGTTGGTAGAGCACCGCTCTCGTAAAGCGGGGGTCACCGGTTCGAGCCCGGTCGCTGGCTCCATTGCACAAGACAGCCGCCTTTGGGCGGCTTTTTTGTTGCCGATTTGGAGTGCGAATGCGCCAACCCAAGTACAACGCCGCCGGTAACTCCCCTACTCAACAAAAAGCCCCGCCAGCCGCAATCCCCTAAGGAACCGCGATCAGCGGGGCTTAAACGCACTCCCCAAGGGGAATCACGCTAGCTCACGAGCAGCGCGCTACTCCTCCCAGTAAGCGTCTGCAAGCAGCTTAAAGCAGATCTTCTTGACCGGCTGTGCGCCATCGCCCGGGAACTCGAGCGTGGGCATATGAGGCTCGCCGGCAACGAACAGCGCGAACTTGTCGTCGGCAAGATCGCCGGCGATCGAAGCGTCGGAATCGACCAGATCGTAGTCGTCCTTCTCGTCAAACTCCTGAACCAGCGTCAGGCTGCCCGTGGCAACCTTAAAGGCCTCGCGACCCTCGACATCGATCTGCAGGTCGTGATAGCGCTGATGCGTCTCATAGTGAGCCTCGGCCTCGGGACGCGTCGTGGGAGCCATGACGTTCGCATAGACCTTGTCGCCCAGAATCGGATGGCTGCCGACCTCGAGCTCCGCCGGATCGTTCTCCTCGAGCCAGTCGATCAGCACGTCGAGGCCCTTGAGCATTCCGCGGTACTCCTCGATATCACCCAGTGCACCGTAAATCATCTAAATCCCCTCTCGGATCGTTTCCTTGGCGGCTACTCGGCAAACGCATTACCAAAGCTGTTGCCGCCCACATACGTCTCAACCAGGGTAAGGTCGGGACTGAACACGACAAAGTCGGAGTCGTGCCCCGGCATAATGCTACTGCACTTGTCGTCGACATGAGCTAGCAAGCGATGCCGGGGCCGCAGCACAAGCTCCTACAGCTCGGTCACGACAACGCCGTTGTAGACCTCGTCCCAACGATCCATGACCAAGTGGCCAGTCATAGGATCCATGGCATTGAGCTTGCCGCAGGTGTTGGCGGTACGCAGCACCGTCTCGTCGTCCGCGCCAGCAGCAATGGCATGCGCGAAGCCAGCGATAGTGGAGTCACCAGAGCCCGTGGCGTTAACGGCAGGGATATCGGGCGTCTTTGCGCGGAACGCACGGCCATTGTGGAAGCCAACGGAGCCGGCAGCGCCCATGGACACGACGACCCAGGGGATATCGGAGAAGCGGGCATCAGAGGCGAGCGCGGCGCGGAGCTCGTCCACATCGTCGGTGGTAAAGCTCGTACCCAAAAGGCCGTTGATCTCGGTCAGGTTAGGCTTGACCAGCTCGGGCTTAATTTCGGACTTAAGGGCGGCCTCGAGCGAAGCACCCGAGGTATCGAGCAGCACCTTGGCGCCGGCGTTCTCGGCAATGCCCGTGATCTTGGCATAGTAGTCTGCCTCGACACCGCGGGGCAACGAACCCGAGATGGTGACGACGTCGGCCTTGCTCGCAAGCTCGGCGAACTTTGCGGTAAAGGCATCGAGCTCCTCGGGGGCAATCGTCGGGCCGCTCTCGAGCAGCTCGGTCTGGTTGCCGGCGTGGAGGATGTTGAGGCAAATGCGAGTCTCGCCCTTGATGGGCACAAAGTCGTTGTTAATACCGTTGGCGTCCATGAGCTCAGCCATGTAGGCGCCCATGTGGCCGCCGAGCAGACCGGTTGCCACAACGTCGTCGCCCAGCTGACCCAGCACACGGGCCACGTTGAGGCCCTTGCCGCCGGCGGTCTTTTCGGGCGTCACACGGTTGACGTCGTCGATGACGAGCTCATCGAGCTGATAGCGCGTATCGACAGACGGGTTCATCGTAACGGTGAGGATCATTTTTAGCTCCTTATCTCGCAGGCTTCTTGTGCCTCGCGATACGAGTCGACAAAACGGAATTACAGAATTTCAATCGTGAACGAGCGAACGACGGTCTCCTTGGGCTTGGCGACAAGGCAGCCGCGCTTATGCTCAAGCACGTCGTCCTCATCGGAGCAGGTCGAAAGGCCGCCCCAGGGTTCAACTGCCACAAAATCGCCCTCGGGCTTACTCCACACAATGAGATACGGGAAACCCTCAAAGCTCAAGCGAACGCCCTTGTCCTCGCCCTTCTTGGAAAGCGTGACCTGACGACTCTCGAGCACGTCAAAGATGGTCTCCGCAAAATCGAAGAGCTCGTGCGACAGGGGCAGCGTCTTTCCCACCATGGTGTTCTTGGAGCGGTTTGCCACGTCAATCAATCCAGTCGAGGGAACGGCGGTGCAGAGCTCCGCAGCCTCGTCTTTCTCAAAGCGCAGCTCGTAGTCCGTATAGGCCTCGCCCTCATCGAGCGGACACCTAAAGCCGGGATGACCGCCAATAAAGAACGGCATGTCCTCGGTGCCCTCGTTGGTGACCTCGTAGGAAACACGCACGGCAGCGTCCTCGAGCGTATAGCGGGCGACAAGCTTAAACGGATACGGATAATCGCTCAGCAGCGCGGCGTTATCCTCCGAAGCCAGGCACATCGCCAGCTCGTTCTCGCTCTGGCTCAGCAGCTTCCACTCCTGTTTGCGCGCAAACCCATGGCGAGCGAGCTTTACATGATGCCCGGCAAACGTCATAGCGTTGTTATCGCGCAAGCCTCCGCAAATCGGGAAGCAAATCGGTGCCTGGCCGGACCACACGGCGGGATCGCCCTGCCACAGATACTCGCGACCTCCGGCCTCGATCGAGGTAAACGAACCACCAGCCGTGGACACCTTAATAGAAATCGAATCGTTGGAGAGAGCGTATTCCATTGCCCATCCTTTCGAACAACTGCTTTTTGCTCGCAAGTACCCGTCTCGGCCCTAACCAAAGGACAAACCCGCACGTTCATCGATGCGTCCGGTATCCCAGCCATGTAACGGGGTACCATACAGACACTGATGCAATTACAGCTGAAAGGCCTTCTTATGCGAACCATCATCCTCTACGCCTCGCGCCATCACGGCAATACGAAAAAGCTCGTGGACGCCATCGTCGAGGCACACCCCGAGATCGATACCCTCGACGTCAAGGCGCTCGGTAAAAACGAGTACCCCGACCTGCACGAATATCATCTGATCGGTGTCGCCACGGGCATCTATTACTCCGAGATCGACAAGGACATGGCACGCGTGCTCACGAACGTGCTGCAGCCGCAGGACAAGGTGTTTGGCCTTATGACCTACGGTGGCAAAAACAAGTGGTACGGCAAGGATATCGATGGCATCTGTCGTATGAGGCAGGCCATCTTTATGGGTGTCTACGGCTGCCCCGGCTTTGATACGTGGGGGCCGTTCAAACTCGCCGGCGGTGTCCAAAAGGGACACCCGACCGCTGAGGAAATTAAGGGCGCCGTCGACTTCTTCGACAAGATCGAAGACGAGTATGGCGACATCATCGTCGAGGAGTACGCCAAGCGCGAAAAGCGCCTAGCATACGAGAAGGAGCATCCTGCGGGAGGCCTGGTGGCCGGCGTTAAGCGCACGGCAAAGAAGATCGCTAACAAGCTGTAACTGTGAAGGTGCTTTTGAGCGTTTAACCCATACGGCGGGTCCGAGCAGATTCGGGCCCGCCGTCTTTTTCTATCGTTACTCGGTAAAGGCGTTGCCGACGCTCTGGCCGCCAACATACGTCTCGACGAGGGTGAGCTCATGGTCGAACACGACAAAGTCGGCGTCGCGACCCGGCATGATGCTGCCGCACTTATCCTCGATGTGCGCGGAGCGTGCCGGCACCTCGGTTGCCATGCGAATGGCGATATCGGCGCTGGCGATGCCCCAGTCGACGATGTTCTTAACGCCCTGGGCAAGCGTGAGCACCGAACCGGCAATGCTCTTGCCGTCGGCGAGCCAGCACAGGTTGTCCTTCATGATGACGTCCATGCCGCCACTGGTGTAGCTGCCCTCGGGCATGCCGCCGCAGCCAAGGCAGTCGGTGATGAGCACCGTATGCTGCCAGCCCTTTGCCTGCAGCAGCGCCTTGATGGCGGCAGGGTTCACGTGCTTGCCATCACAGATGATCTCGGCGTAGGTCTCGGGCGTGGACATGGCAGCACCCACGACACCGGGCTCACGGTGATGCAGCCCGCGCTGGCCGTTATAGGTATGCGTAAAGCAGCTGGCACCGGCGTTGATGGCGGCGATGCACTCATCGCAGGTGGCGTCGGAGTGACCGATGCTGGTCACGACGCCCTTGGCGTTCAGAGCAGCCGCATAAGCAGCGGCACCGTCGCGCTCGGCCGCCATGGCGCTCTTAACGATGCGACCACCCGCAGCCTCCTGCCACTGGTCGAAGACCTCCTCGGAGGGATCGATCAGGTAAGCGGGGTTCTGCGCGCCCACATGCTTCATGGTAAAGAAAGGGCCCTCCAGGTAGATGCCCTGAATGCGAGCACCGCAGAAGTCGGGGCCGCGACCCTCGTCCGCCTGGGCGATAGCGGCGCAGGCGTCCTTGATCTGCTCGACGCCATCGGTGAACGTCGTGGGCAGCCAGCTGGTGGTACCGCGACGGGCGAGCTCGGTCGAGCTGATATCGATGCCCTCGGGATCGTTATCGGTAGTTGAGTGGTTGTAGAAGCCATGGATGTGAGTATCGACCATACCCGGCGCGATCCACGATCCCGTGTAGTCCTTAATCTCGCAAGAGGGCTCGTCGGCCTGCCAGGCGCCAAAGACGCCATCCTCGACCATAAGATAGCCGCCCAGTTGCGGGCCCGCCGGCAAGAAGAACTTGTCAGCCTTAATTGCGTACGTGCTCATATGCACTCCTTGCTTCTAAAGCAGTTGACTGTGGTGATGCTTATACCCAGCACACGTAAAACAAAAAGCGCCCGCCCGCCGTTATGAGCGGACGGGCGCCCTTACAGGGGGACGCGATTAAGCGGTGAAGGGGTGAATCGTCACGCCCTTAACCACGCGGTTGACCGTACCGGTGGGGCTCGGCGTATCGGGCGTGTTGCCCACGCGCACGGAGTTGAGCAGGCTAATAGCCTGGGCAAACATCACGAACGGCAGAGCAAGGTAGCCCTCGGGAAGCGCCTCGTAGCCCTTAAAGGTGAAGGACTCACCCTCATAGACGGTGGCACCTTCCTGCTGAACGGCGACGGTGTGCTGAGCAATATCGTCGCCACCGATCTCGTTGAGGATATCGATATCGTACTGACGGGTGTAGGCGTCGTTGTTGACGAACACGAAGACGAGCGTCTTATCGTCGACGAAGGACTTAGGTCCGTGACGATAGCCCATGGAGGTGTCGTAGGAAGTAGCGACCAGACCGTGAGCAAGCTCGAGGATCTTGAGCTGGCTCTCCTGGGCAAGGCCACCGAAGGAGCCAGAACCCAAGTAGGTCACGCGGTTGAAGTCGCCAGCGAGGTAATCGGCGACCTCGGACTCGCGAGCGATAACCTCCTCGCCCATCTTGGCGATGGTCTCGACCCACTCGGCCTTCTGCTCGTCAGAGGCAGTGTCGAAAATAAGGGTGGAGAGCAGGGTCATGCAGGAATAAGAACCGGTCATGGCGAAGCCCTTGTCGTTGGCGCGCGGAATGAGCAGCGTCAACGCATTGGGATCATCGGCAGACTCGACGGCGAGCTTGCCCTCGGGAGCGCAGGTGATGTTGAGGAACTTGACGTTGTGGACGAGCTCCTTGGCAACGGCAACGGCGGCAAGGCTCTCGGGGCTGTTGCCAGAGCGGGCAAAGGAAACCACGAGCGTGGGATCCTCGGCGCGCAGGAAGTCGCGCGGAGCGCTCACGATGTCGGTCGTGGCGATGGGCTTAAAGTCGTAGAGATCAGTGTTGCCAGCGTGACGCAGGTACGGGGCGCAGGTATCGCCAACGTAGTCGGACGTACCGGCACCGGTGAAGACAACGGACAGACGACCCTCGCCCATAGCGCGAGCCTCGGCCAGAAAGGCCTCGATGGCCTCCTTGTTCTCGCGATAGATGTTGAGCGTATCACGCCAAAGCTCGGACTGCTGAGCAATCTCGGCCGTGGTGATCTGGGCGCCGAGCTCGGTGAGCTCCTCGACACTCTTCTCGAACATTTCTAATACCTCTCTCTAGAAGTAATCCTCTGACGTGCAATTATACACTTCGGTTGGTTATCTGGTAGTAACCAGTTAAATGCAAAGAATCATCATATGGAAACGATGCGGACACTAGTTGCTACGCTGGTGGTACACCTTGTATTTAAACTGATCGGCACGAGCAACCGAGAGTGTATACTCCACAACCTCGTTTGACTCGTTATACGTAGTCCTGACCAAATCGAGCACAGGCGAGCCCTCGACAATTCCCAAAAGGTGGGCGTCGGTGGGACGGGCTATGCTCGCATAGAACTCCTCTTCGGCCACGCGAATCTTTTGCTGAAAGTCTTGCTCAATCACATCGTAAAGCGGCTTACGCTCCAGCAGTGGTCGCTTTAGGGACAGAAATTGACGAACCGGTAGATAGCTGCGTTCGACCATCATGGGCATGTTATCGGCAGAACGAAGGCGCTTAAGCTTAAAAATGCGATCACCGATACGCAATCCCATATGCTCGGCCAGATTCTTATCGGCCTCCATCTCGCAAAACTCGAGAATCGTGGTCTCGGGGTCGCGACCCATCGCGCGCATCTGCTCGGTAAAGCTGTAGGACTGCATAAGATTGGTTGCTTTTGCCGAACGGTCGGTCACAAAGGTACCGCGACCGTGCTGCCGAACCACCAGTCCTAAACGCTCCAGTTCCTGCAGAGCCAGGCGTACCGTAGTGCGCGAGAGACCATAGCGCTCCGAAAGTTCGCGCTCGGAAGGAATCATGTCACCGGCGCGATATTCATGGTCGATCTTTTCGGTCAGAATATCGACCAGCTGATCGTACAGCGGTTGCTTACGCGCTCCGATCGCCATCCAATCCTCCCTTTTGCTCGAATTCGGCTAACCACCTAGGGTGTTAAGCATTATCAGTCTGCAACACCCGAATCATCAAGAAAATCAGAACCACCCTTAAAAAGGGTGGTTTGCTCTTAGGGTATAACCCACGGGC
>OJOL01001072.1_pt1 | contig 18413 bp, 15 predicted proteins | sample 1598121 | NCBI WGS metagenome assembly OJOL01 (sample SAMN01915219, study PRJEB22387) | human gut metagenome | isolation source: stool | host: Homo sapiens | place: USA
CGGGTGCCTTCCACGGCCCCGGTGAGCCCGACTGCGAGATCCACGTCGGCGTCTCCGGCCCCGGCGCGGTCCGCGCCGCGCTGGCCCGGCTGCCCAAGGACGCCCCCATCGACCAGGTGGCCGAACTGGTGAAGCGCACCGCCTTCAAGATCACCCGCGTGGGTCAGCTGGTGGCAAACCTCGCCTCCAAAGAGCTGGGCGTACCCGCCGGCATCATCGACCTGTCGCTGGCCCCCACCCCCGCTGTGGGCGACAGCGTGGCCAACATCCTCGAGGAAATGGGCCTTGAGACCTGCGGCTGCTGCGGCACCACTGCCTGCCTCGCCCTGCTCAACGACGCTGTCAAGAAGGGCGGCGTCATGGCCTCCAACCATGTCGGCGGCCTATCGGGCGCTTTCATCCCCGTCAGCGAGGACGACGGCATGATCCACGCCGCCGAGTGTGGCTGTCTCACCATTGAAAAGCTGGAGGCCATGACGGCTGTCTGCTCTGTGGGCATCGACATGGTCATCATCCCCGGCGACACCACCCCTGCCGTCATCAGCGCCCTCATCGCCGACGAAGCCGCCATCGGCATGGTCAACAGCAAGACCACCGCCGTCCGCGTCATCCCGGCCATCGGCCGCAAGGCGGGCGAAGTGCTGGACTTCGGCGGCCTGCTGGGCTACGGCCCCATCATGCCGGTCAACCAGCGTGACCCCTCCGTCTTCATCAACCGCGGCGGCAGACTCCCCGCCCCGATGCAGTCGCTGAAGAATTAAAGAATAATTTTCTAAAAACAGGCCCATCCTCTGGATAAACTTTCCATGAGGGGGCCTGTTTTTTATGTTATCCCGCCGCGAAATGGGGGCGCTGTGCGCCTCGCTGCTGTTCTGTCTTCTACTGTCGCTGGGGGCAGGCTGGGCGCAGAGCCAGCTCACCACCGCCGACCAGCTTTCCGCCGACACCCTGCGGCTCCACATCCGGGCCGACACCGACTCCGTGCGCGACCAGAGCGCGAAGCTGGCTGTCCGGGACGCCGTGCTGGCCCTTACCGACGAAGCCTGCCCGGCGGACAGCCGGGCCGATGCCCGGGCGTGGGTGGCGGAAAACCTCGTCCTCTTCGAGCTGACGGCCCGCCAGACACTGGCCACTCTCGGCATCCGCGCACCGGTGAAAGCCTGCCTCGTGAATATGTACTTTCCCACCCGGCGCTATGACGGCGGGGCTCTGCCCGCCGGGCGGTACGACGCGGTGCGGCTGGACATCGGGACGCGGCGGGCAGGCCGGAACTGGTGGTGCGTGCTCTACCCGGGGCTCTGCCGGTCAGCCTGCGGCGGGTACGACACGCCTGCCGAAAATGACCTTGTCTGCGGGGAATATATCGTCCGGTTCCGGTTCGTGGAGTGGTGGGGCGGCCTCACCGCGCCCCGGGAGGACGTGGTGCTGGCCGGGTGAACAGGCCATCGGCACGCCGCATAGGATGAGCGCGGAAGGAGTGTGACAACACTATGGCAATTCCTGCTTACTACTCGCTCATCCAGCGCGGCAGCTCCGGCCCGGACGTGGCCCTCGTGCAGACCTGGCTCAACGGCATCCGGGACAGCTGCACCTGGCACGCCGCCCTCACCGTGGACGGAAAGTTCGGCGCAAACGCCGAGAAGGCTGTCCGGGAGTTCCAGCTCCGGTACGACCTCAAAGAGGACGGCAAAGTGGGTGCGAACACCTGGAACGTGCTCTACGCCCGCTACACGGCCAAACACGGCCTCACCGTCCCCTACCCCGGCATCGTGCTGCGGAGCGGCAGCGCAGGCGGCTGCGTCCGGCTGGTGCAGCAGAAGCTCAACGCCGAGGGCGAGCGGCTCACCGCCGACGGCAGGTTCGGTGCCAGCACCGTCGCCGCCGTCAAGCGCTACCAGACCCGCCACAGCCTGACCTCCGACGGCTCCGTGGGCAAGGACACCTGGGAAAAGATGTTCCCTGTCGCGTGACGTGAAGACGGAAGAGCCTCCCGAAAGGGGAGGCTCTTTTCGATTTGACATATCTTTTTGTCAGAATTTATGATATACTTGCTTTGCGGTTCACCCCGTAATCCACGGGAGAGGGGGTGAAGCAATGGAGTATATATTCACATTCTTGGTGTCTGTCGCAGCAGATGTAACGTCGCGGTTCATCTGCAAATGGCTTGACAGATACGATGAGAACCGCAAAGCCTAATTAAAAGAAAAGCCCCCTGGGAGTTCGCGGCTCCTTGGGGGCTTTTCCATTGGGGTGAAACCAATGGAGTATTCACATTCCTGAGTTTATTATATGCCATCCCGCGCAAAAGTCAAGCATTGCATAGAAAATTTACACCCCTCGACAAACGCCCCCAACTCTCCTATAATAAAATCATCCCAACGAAAGGCGGTGTCCCCATGCGTTTTCTTCACCTCTCCGACCTGCATCTGGGCAAGCGGGTCTGCGAATTCTCCATGCTGGACGACCAGCGCTACATTTTAGAGCAGGTTCTCTCCCTGCTGGACGCCCGGCCCGTGGACGGCGTTCTGCTGGCAGGCGACCTCTACGACAAGCCCGTGCCGCCCGCCGAGGCGGTGCGGCTGCTGGACTGGTTCCTCACCGAGCTTGCGGCGCGGGGACTGCCCGTTTTTGCCGTCAGCGGCAACCACGACTCGGCAGACCGCATCGCCTTCGGCGCACAGCTTCTGGCGGGGAGCCGGGTGTACGTCAGCCCGGTCTTTGCCGCACCGCCCGCGCCCATCACCCTGACGGACGAATACGGCCCGGTGGACATCTGGCTCCTGCCCTTTTTGAAGCCCGCCGCCGTGCGGCACGTCTTCCCGGGCGAGAAGATCGAGAGCTACAACGACGCCATCGGCTGCGTGCTGAACGCCTGCGCACCCGACCCCGCCCGCCGGAACGTGCTGGTGGCCCACCAGTTCGTGGCCGGGGCGGCGGTCTGCGAGAGCGAAGAGCCCAGCGTGGGCGGGGTGGACAGCATCGACGTCTCCCTCTTCGAGGGCTTCGACTATGTGGCTCTGGGCCACCTCCACAGTCCCCAGAAGGTGGGACGGGACACCGTCCGCTACGCAGGCAGTCCCCTCAAATATTCCTTCTCCGAGGCCCATCAGCACAAAGCCGCTCTCTTCGTCACCCTGGGTGAAAAGGGCAGCGTCCGCTTTGAGGCCGCGCCTCTCACCCCCCGGCACGACCTGCGGGAGCTGCGGGGCAGTTACATGGAGCTCACCGACCGCCGGGCCTACGACGGCACGCCGACGGACGACTACCTCCACATCACCCTCACCGACGAGCAGGACGTCCCCGACGCGCTGGCCCGGCTGCGGGTCATCTACCCGAACCTCATGCGGCTGGACTACGACAACCGCCGTACCCGGGCCGCTGAGACGCCCGACGACGCTGCCCGGGCCGAGAGCAAGACGCCCCTCGAGCACTTTGCAGCCTTTTACGAAGCCCAGAACGGCCAGCCTCTCTCTGACGAACAGGCGGCGTTCTGCCAATCGCTCATCGAGGACATCTGGAAGGAGGACGAAGCATGAGGCCCCTGAAACTGACCCTGTCGGCCTTCGGGCCTTATGCCGCCAAGACCGTTCTGGACCTCGCTCAGCTGGGCAGAGGCGGGCTCTACCTCGTCACCGGCGACACCGGCGCGGGCAAGACCACCCTCTTCGACGCCATCACCTACGCCCTCTACGACCATTCCAGCGGCGGCGTCCGGGAAGGGGCCATGCTCCGCAGCAAGTACGCCGAGCCCGGCACCCCCACCTTCGTGGAGCTGGAATTTGAGGTGCGGGGGCAGCGCTGCACCGTCCGCCGCAATCCCGAATACCTCCGCCCGAAAGCCCGGGGCGAGGGCTTCACTACCGAAAAGGCCGACGCCTGCCTCACCTACGCCGACGGCCGCCCGCCCGTCACCCGGGCTAAGGACGTCACCGCCGCCGTGGTGGACATCATCGGGCTGGATTACAACCAGTTCTCCCAAATCGCCATGATCGCCCAGGGGCAGTTCACCCGGCTGCTCAACGCTTCCACCGAGGAGCGGAGCAAGATCTTCCGCAAGCTGTTCCGCACCCAGCCCTACCAGCGTCTCCAGGAGCGGCTGCAGGCCGAGAACGCCGCCCTCACCCGCCAGCGGGAAGAGCAGAGCGTCCGCATCGGGCAGCTGCTCTCCGGCCTGAGCTGGGCCGAAGGGGACGCCGACGAAGCCGTTCTGGACGAGCTGGCCCCCCTCTGCGAGGCGGGCGGGCAGGCGTCGCCGGAAGCGGTGCTGCCCCTTCTGGACGCCCTGCTGGCCGGGCAGGAGCAGGCGCTGAGCGCCGCCACCGCCGCCCGGACTGAGGCCGAGGCAGAGCTGGACAAGCTCCAGCAGCCGCTGGGCCGGGCCGAACAGGCCGAGAAGCTCCGCCTCGAGCTGACCGCCGCGCAGGCCCGGCAGGACGCTCTGCGGCCCGTTCTGGACGCCGCCGAGGCCGAAGCGGCCCTCCACGCTGGGGATTCCGCCGCGCTGGATGCGCTGGCCGGAAAGCTCGAGCGTGCGAAATCCAACCTCGCGGCCTTCGACGGGCTGGACAGCCTCGAAAAGAAGCTTTCTACCGCCCGGGACACCGCCGCCCTCGAGAACGCCAGAGCTGAAAAGCGCCGCGCCGCCCTCGGGCAGCTGGACGGAGAACTGACCGCTTTGGAGCAGAGCCTCGCCGCCCTTGGGGGCGCGGAGGCCGAGAAAGTGAGCCTCGAGGCCCGGGCCGAACAGCTGGCTCGGCGGGAAACGGCCCTCACGCAGCTGGCCCAGAGCCTCGCCGAGGGGCAGCGCCGGGGGCAGGCCGCACGGCAGGCGCAGGAGCGTTATCTTCTCGCCGACGGCGCAAAGGAGCGCGCCCACGCCCTCCGCGACCACCTCGAGCGGGCCTTTCTCAACGCGCAGGCGGGCCTGCTGGCCGAAGGGCTGACGGACGGCACCCCCTGCCCCGTCTGCGGCAGCACCCATCACCCGAAGCGGGCCGTTCTGCCCGCCGAAGCCCCCACTCAGGCCCGGGTAGACGCGGCCAGACAGTCCGCCGACGAGGCCGACCACGCCGCACAGGAAGCCAGTGCGGCCGCCGCCAAGGCTGTGGCCGCAGACCGGGAGGCCAAAGCCACCCTCCGCCGGGACGCCGAAGCTCTGCTGCCGGAGCGGTTCACCTCACCGGAGGGGCCGGTGAAGCTGACTGTCTCGCTTCTGAAGACAGCTCTGGCCGAAGAAAGCGAGGTCCTGCACGCCGCACAGGAAGCCCTCGACAAGGCTCAGAAGCAGAATGCCGCCGCCCTCTCCGCCAAGGCCCGGCAGGAGGACGAGCGGCAGAAAAAGACCGCCCAGCGCTCTGCCCTCGAGGCCGAGGCACGGGCTTCCGCTGAGGAAGCCGCCCGGCAGTCTGCCTCCGCCAAGGCTCTGGAGGCCCAGTGTGCCGAGGCCCGGGCCGCTCTGCCCGCCGCCGACCGGGAAGAAGCCCGCCGGGCGCTGGCCGGGCTGGAAAACGAGCGCTGCGCCCTCCGGGCCGGGATGGATGCCGCTGCGTCGGCTCTGGCCCGGGCCCGGCAGGACTACGCCGCTGCCGAGGCCGCAGTCACGGCCCTGACGGCCCAGCAGATGGAAGCGGGCGAAGCCGCCGACCTGCCCGCCCTCGAATCCCAGCGGGACGCCCTGACGGCCCGGCGCACCGCTCTCGCGGCTCAGGAAAAGGCCCTGACGGCCCGCCTCCTGCCCAACCGGAAGGCCGCTGACCTCTACCGTCAGCACGCCGCCGCCCGGGCGGAGCTGGAACGCCGCTGGCAGTGGGTGAACGCCCTTGCCTCCACGGCGGGCGGCACCCTCAGCAGCAAACAGAAGATACGCCTCGAGGCTTACATCCAGATGAACTACCTCGACGCCATCCTCGTCCACGCCAACACCCGCCTTATGCAGATGACCGCCGGGCAGTACGAGCTGGAGCGGGTGGGTGCCGAGAACCAGCGCAGCCAGTCCGGCCTCGACCTCGGCGTCATCGACCACTACAACGGCACCCGCCGCAGCGTCAAGACCCTCTCGGGCGGTGAGAGCTTCAAAGCCTCACTGGCGCTGGCTCTGGGCCTCTCGGACGAAGTCCAGAGCGCGGCGGGCGGCATCCGGCTGGACACCCTCTTCCTCGATGAAGGCTTCGGCTCGCTGGACGACGAGAGCCTTGAGCAGGCCATCCGGGTCCTCGCCGGCCTCACCGAGGGCGACCGCCTCGTGGGCATCATCTCCCACGTCGCCGCGCTCAAGGAGTGCATCGACAAACAGGTGGTCGTAAAAAAGGCACGCAGCGGGGGGAGCACGGTGGAGGTCATTGTGTGACCGCTTTCCTTCTCTTCCTCATCGCCTGCCTTCTCAGGGCCGCGTCTTTCAGAAAGTCTTTTGCCTGCTCAGGCGGGAAGGGCGCTTTCCTTCTCTTCCTGTTTTGTATTTTTCTTCGGTATCTGCAACTCAATGCAGTTTGTTTTATCAAAAAGTCAACCTTTTTGACAAAACAGTCGAAAAGGCGTAGAAAAGATTGCATGAATTTCCCCCCGCATATTCTCCCCCGCCTCCGCACACCCTAGGTGCGGAGGTGTTTTTTATGGAATCTCTGACGCCCTTCATCCGCCATGAGCTTGAGGATGCTCCCGGGCCGAGCGGCCCGCCGGAGGAGACGAGCAGCATGGTCAGTCCGCCTTTGGGCGCGGAACCCGGTCAGCCGCCCGTCACGGAACCGCCAAAACCGGGTCGCGGCTCCCAGCAGCCGCCGTCGCAGCCGGACGGCCCGGATGTGCAGCTCCCGCCGCCGGAAGTCCCGCAGCCCCGTCCGGACTGCGGCATCCAGCATCCAGGGCAGGTCGTCCTTCATACAACCTCTCAGTCTGCTTCGCAGACAGCTCCCCTAGTAGGGGAGCCTCTGGCGAAGAGACAAAGCTTTACGGAATGCCAAAGCCTCCCCTCGATAGGGGAGGTGGCATTGCGAAGCAATGACGGAGAGGTTTAACCAAAGTTCTCGGCCGTGGTCACTTCCACGACCTCGGTGCAGTAGGGTGCAAAGGCCTTCTTCACGGTGTCGAGGTCGAGGCCCAGAGCCTCGCAGGTCTCGGTGTTGATGGTGGCAATGCCGTTGTCGAAGGTCTGGAAAGGCAGGTCAGCAGGGGTCTTGCCGTCGCAGAGCAGTTCCACCACCATATCGGCGGTAGCCTCGCCCAGCTGGACGTAATCGACGCCGTAGCCCACGAAGGCACCATTCAGGGCGAAGCTGTCAGCGCCGGTGTAGTGCTGGACGCCTGCCTCGGTGAAGGTCTCGTAGATGGAAAGCTCAGCGGTCATGATGGTGTTGTCAGTGGGGGTGAAGACAGCCTTGACACCGGCGGCGATGAGGGCCTCAGCGGCCATCTGGACTTCGGCGGTGGTGGTGCCGTTCTTCTCGATGTACTTGATGCCCTTGCTGTCGCAGAAAGCCTTGGCGTCTGCAATGGCCTGTGTAGAAGCATCCTGGCTCAGATCATACAGCAGGCCGATGGTGTCGATGTCGGGGTTGACGGCCAGGATGAGGTTCATGATGGCGTCGGTGTTCAGGGCGTCGGAAGTGCCGGTGATGTTCGGCTCGGTATCAAAGCCTGCGGCAGCGGGGTCGGTGACGGCGGAGTAGACGACGGGGATGTCGGTGTCCTCCACAGCGGCCAGCATGGTAGCGGCGGTGGGGGTAGCCACAGCCACGATGACGTCTACGCCGTCGGCCACGAGGTCGGCGCCGATCTGGTTCAGGTTGGTCTGGTCGGCCTGCGCATTGGCGTAGTAGTCGGCGTAGTCGAAGCTAACGCCCTTCTCCTTGCCCACCTCGTCCAGACGCTCTTCCACCGACGCAACGATCTGGTTCAGAGAAGCGTGGTCAACATAGTTGACAATGCCCACCTTGAAGGTCTGGCCTGCCTCGCTGGCGGCGGCAGAAGATGCTGCTGCACTGGAAGCGGTGCTGGATGCAGTGCTCGAAGCGGACGAACCGCAGCCGGTCAGACCCAGCGCGGAAACAGTGGCGGCGGCCATAGTGGCTTTCAGAAAGCTGCGGCGGGAGATCATGTTCATGGTTTTCATAGCGGTTGCTCCTTCCCTGGAGCGGGCGGCATGTAAAATAAAAACCCGCTCCACTTGCGGGACGGGCTTTTGTTCTCATATAACAAAACGACCCTGTCCCTGTGTGTTCATCCACAAGGACAGAGTCGAAAAATTCGAATCTGCGGTGCCACCTTGCTTGCCTTGCTCGCTTTCCTCTTGAAAGCCGCAAAGCCCCTCACGGAGAGCCAACACTCCCCTGCCCTGTAACGGAGGCTTCCGTCCCAAGCTACTGGAGGCTCTGCCTCGTTTGCCCGGCCCTCGGCGGCCCACGAAGCTCTGCCCCGCTCTCGCCCGTTTTCACTGTCCGGGCTCACTGAAGATGCGCTTTGCAGGTTCTCTTCCGCCTCATTGGTTTGATTGCATTATACACTTTATCCGTGTAAAGTCAAGAGGGAATTTCAAAATTTTCCGTCAGATTTTTTCACGTTTCATCACTCGAGGTTGAGTTTGTTTCGCATCAGCCAGACCGTCAGCCCAAACCAGAAGACACCGAATGCTACCGCGATGCCCAGTGTGACCATCGCGCTTCCCATGTAGCCCAGAGCCGAGACGGTGGTCTCGATGCTGCCCACATCGCCTACGGCGCTATAGATGGCCGTCTCGTAGACGCCGGTGCCGATCTGGAGCAGCTTTTCGAGCCAGCCCTGCACATACTGCATGACAAAGAAGCTCAGGATGCCCGCCAGCGCAGGGTGGTTCTTGAACTGATGTCCCACCATGCAGGCAGCATAGATGCAGGCGATGGCGCTGACCATCCGCACGAAGCTGACGACGCCGCTGAAAGCCAGCGCCCCCCAGAACTCCATGTTATAGCGGGCGAATGCCTCCTGGATGATCGACCACATCCGCGGCAGCTGCTCAAGCAGGTCCATATCCGCCATCATCAGGACAGCCAGAATGCCGAAGGAAAGGCAGGCTGCGAGGATGCTGCACAGGCTCCACACGGTGCTGGAGATGAGCTTCGAGGTCACAAGCTGTGTTTCCGTCACCGGCAGGGTGTGCATCAGGTAGCCCTCCCGGCCCAGCAGGTTGCGGTAGAACCGCTGCACGATGGTCATGATGGTGACGACCACGGTGCCGATGATGACGGCGGTGTAGACAAGGCTCAGCAGGCCCACGAGAGTCGAATAGGTGTCACTATTGGTGCCGTTCCATCTCCTGACTGAGCCGCCAAATAGCACCGACGCCGCCAGCAGGGCCAGATACATTCCGCCGTAGGTGCGGGCGGTAGCCTTGAACTCATATTTCAGTAACTTTTTCAGCATTTGAATACCTCCCGGAAATATGCATCCACACTCATGCCCTCGGTCTCGCGGAGCTCATCCACCGAGCGGTGGGCGAAAATTCTGCCGTTCTTCAGGAACACAGCCTCATCCAGCACCGGCTCCACATCCTCGATGAGGTGGGTGGAGATGATGACCGAGGCGTCCCGGCTGTAGTTGGTGAGGATGGTGTTCAGGATGTAGTCCCGCGCCGCCGGGTCCACGCCGCCGATGGGCTCATCCAGCAGGTAGAGCCGGGCATTCCGGCTCATGGCAAGGATGAGCTGGACTTTCTCCTTGTTGCCCTTGGAAAGGCTCTTGAGGGGTGCTTTGGGCGAAAGCTCCAGCTTTTCCAGCATCTCATTCGCCTTGGCGGGGTCGAAGTCGGCGTAGAAATCCCGGAACATCTCCACCAGCTGCTCCACCCGCATCCAGTCGGGCAGCCATGCGGCGTCCGGCAGATAAGAGACGATGGCTTTCGTGTCCGGGCCGGGGTCCATGCCCGCGATTCGGATGCTGCCCGCCGTGGGCTGCAGGAGGCCGTTCGCCAGTTTGATGAGGGTGGTCTTGCCGCTGCCGTTGGGGCCAAGCAGGCCCACGATGCGGCCAAAGCCGATGTGCAGCTCGATGTCATCGAGGGCGTTTGTCCCCTTCTGGTAGGATTTCGTCAGGCCCTCACAAGTTAAAAGCTCCTTCATTTCAATCACTCTCCTTTGTTTCCCAGCCCGTCATAAGTTTTGCGGCCTCTGCCGGGCCGTAGCCGATGCCGCGCATTTTCTCGAGATATTCGGCGGTCATGGCGCTGGCCGTCTCGTCCCGCAGCTGTTCCAAAAGGGCTGTATCTTCGGTGACGAAGCGGCCCGTGGTCCGCTCGGTGTAGACGAGCCCTTCCGCTTCCAGCTGGGCCAGCGCCCGCTGCATGGTGTTGGGGTTGACGCCTGCCGCTGCGGCCATGTCGCGCACCGAGTCCAGATGTCCGCCGGGCGGGTAGACGCCCGCCAGGATTTTTGCCTTGAGCCGTTCCACGATCTGTGCGTAGATGGGGCGGCTCATATCGAATCGTTCGCCCATCGTCTCATCTCCTTGTGTCGTTGTGCTAAGTGCCTAATACAATAATACTCAAATCATCTTTTTTGTCAAGAGGGAATTTTCAATCTCTTCAAAATATGTTATACTGTCTTTTGTATGCTAGAAGAAAATGCGCAGGAGCACAGAATCTATGAAAGCGACCATCATCATCCCCAACATCAACGGCAAAGGCTGGCTCAAGGACTCCATCGAATCGGTCTACGCCCAGACGGAGCAGGACTTCGAGCTTATCGTGGTGGATAACGGCTCCACCGACGAGAGCCTTGAGCAGGCCCGCAGCTATTGCAGCCGCCCGAACTTCCAGCTCATCGAGAACGGCTCCAACACCGGTTTTTCCCACGCCGTCAATCAGGGCATCGCCCGGGCGAAAAGCGAGTTCGTGGTGCTGTTCAACAACGACGCCTTTGCAGAGCCCCAGTGGCTGGCCGAGCTCATCCGAGTGGCCGAGAGCGACGAGAAAATTTTTGCCGTCCAGAGCCTTATGATACGCCACTTCGACCGGGAGCTTGCCGACGACGCTGGCGATTACGTCACATGGATGGGCTTTGCCTGCAAGACCGGCGACGGCCGCCGGGCCAGCCGCTACACCAAACAGAAGCGCATCTTCTCGGCCTGCGGCGGCGCGGCCCTCTACCGCAAAAGCATCCTCGACGAGATCGGCGTCTTCGATGAAAACTTTTTTGCCTACTTCGAGGACGTGGACCTCAGCTGGCGCGCCAACAACGCCGGTTATAAAAACGTCCTCTGCCCCACGGCAAAGTGCTACCACATCTGCGGTGCCAGCACCGGCGCGGTGCGGTACAACGCCTTCAAAAGCCAGCAGAGCGGCCGCAACAGCATCCTTCTCCCCCTCAAGAACGAGCCTCTGCTGATGCTCATTCTCAACTTCATTCCGCTGGCGCTGGGCTATCTGCTCAAGTGCTACAAGTTCCACAAACAGGGCTTCGGCGAGGCGTGGGACAAGGGAATGCGTGAGGCGTTCGATTTGCTCAAAAACGACCAGTTGGGCAAGCGTCCCTTCCGCCTCCGCGACCTGCCGAATTATGTTCTAATGGAATTGTGGATGATATGGAACATGGTGCCGTATCTCTGGTATCGGCTGGTGGTCGTGCGGTTTGATTTGAAGTAATTCTGGATATGCAAAAACCGGGAAGCTCTGAGAGCTTCCCGGTTTTTGTTTGTGATTCGTTTTACGCCGCCGCGCTGGCCGCACTTTCGGCCTGCGGCTCTGCGTCCGAGGCGGCTCCGCTTTCGGCGGTGCTGTCCGCTTCCTCGCTGGCGGCTGCGGCCTCGGAGGATGCAGCGTCAGACTCGGCGGGCGTTTCGCCGCCGGTGGCGAGGATGGCGTCCTGCACCTCGCTGTCTGCCATCATGGCAGGCTCGGAGGCAGTGGACGCCGCCGTTGACTCGGGCTTCGTCTCGCTCTCGGTCAGGCCGGTGAGATACCAGCTGCCGCTCTGGCGGCTGAACAGATAGTCCATGTACTTGACCGGTGTATCCGAGGTGGTGGTGAGGATGCTGTCCGTTGCGTTCTGGTTGGGGATATAGCCCACGGTGACGTGGAGGAGGCCGTCCTTCTTAAACAGCTTGGTGACGGTGGCGCGGTAACTGCCCACGCTGCCGGTGACGGGAATCTTATAGCACTGGGTGGTGTCGTCGAACTCGATGGTCATATCCTCCATCTCGAAGGTCTTGTGGGTCATGCGGAAGCTGGGGCCGACAAGCTTTGCGAGGTAGGCGTCCACGTCCACCGAGGGGATGAGCAGCTGCTCGGTATCGGGGTCGGTGTTGTAGCCGTCGAAACCGCCCTGCGTCTCCTGGATGCTGTACACACAGCCCCAGACCGCAGCCTCGCGGAGGGTCAGGTCGTCGATGTTCTCGATGCCCTCAAAAGGCACAGGGTCGAACAGCACCAGACCTTCCAGCTTGTCCTCGTATTCCTGCTTCTGGGCCGTATCGTCAAACAGTTTTGCCACGGCGTTCACGCCTGCGTGCAGCACGGTCAGCACGCCGATGAGCACCAGCACCGCGATGACCAGCCCGAGGGCCTGCCGACCACGGCGGCGGTGGAGCCGGGCGTGTTCTTCCGGGGTCATTTCTATCTTCATATGGTTATCGTCTCCTGCGTTGTTTCACTTTTCAGATAAAAACAGTATACCACAATCATGGGCAGGGTGCAAAACCCTGCCCGTGTTATTTTGGTGAAAGCCGTTCATTCCCAGTTCTTCCAGACGTCGGGCTGGTAGCCGACGGTGGCCTGACGGCCATTGCGGACGATGGGGGTGCGGAACAGCTGCTGGTTCTCGAAGAGCTTGTCTTCTTTCTGCCAGTCTACCAGTGCGTCCAGCAGAGCGAGGGTCTGCTTGTCCTTGGCGTTGGGGTCCACCAGCGCCTGCCAGCCGCCCAGAGCGCGGGACACATTTTCAAACTCGCCCCGGCTCATCTCTTTTTCTTTCAAATCGATCATCTGGAACTTGATGCCACGCTCCTTGAAATAGCGCTGGGCCTTTTTGGTATCAAAGCACTTGGTAGTGCCGAATATCTGGATGTTCATGGTCTTGCCCTCCTGTTCATTCTGCTCTATTGTAACATATCTGCGCCCGAAAGCCTATAGCATATTTTTTGCTCCGCCGGGCCACACTGCTCTCAGCGCCTTTTCTTATTCTGAATGGAGGTAGTACCAACATGAAAGCATTCGTAGACCCTGAACTCTGCATCGGCTGCACCCAGTGCGCCGGGCTCTGCCCCGAGGTATACCAGATGGAAGGGACTCTGGCTGTCGCCATCCCCGGCGACATCCCGCCCGACCAGGTGCCGCTGGCTGTGGACGCCGCCAACGCCTGCCCGGTGAGCGCGATAAGGGTAGAGTAAAACTTCCCGAAAGAGACTGAGAGGTTTATCCCTCAGTCTCTTTTTTCTTTGGGCCATTCGTGGTATACTATAAGATGTGAAATTATGGAATGGAGGACCACAAGCTATGCGTTTACTGGTCATTGACGGCAACAGCATCGCCAACCGTGCCTTTTACGGCATCAAGCTGCTGACCACCAAAGACGGCCGCTATACCAACGCCATTTTCGGCTTTCTGAATATCCTGCTCTCCCTGCTCAAGGAATGCGGACCCGACGAGGTGGCCGTGGCCTTCGACCTCAAGGCCCCCACCTTCCGCCACAAGATGTATGACGGCTACAAGGCCACCCGCCACAAGATGCCCGACGAGCTGGCCGCGCAGATGCCGGTACTCAAAGAGCTTCTGGCCGCGCTGGGCTACCGTGAGGTGACAGCTGAGGGCTGGGAGGCCGACGACATCCTCGGCACCCTTTCTGCCGCCTGCGCCGCCCGCAGCGACGACTGCTTCCTCGCCACCGGAGACCGGGACAGCTTACAGCTGGTCAGCGACACCACCACCGTCCTGCTGGCCACTACCACCATGGGCCGCAGCAAGACGGCGGTAATGGACGTGGACGCCGTGAAGGAAAAGTACGGTGTCTCTCCCCGCCAGCTCATCGACGTCAAGAGCCTCATGGGTGACACCTCCGACAACATCCCGGGCGTGAAGGGCATCGGCGAGAAGAGCGCCATCACCCTCATCCAGAAATACGGCAGTCTGGCGGGCGTTTACGCCCATCTCGACGACACTGCTGACAAGACCATCAAGCCAAAACAGCGGGAGCATCTGGCCGAAGACCGCGCCATGGCAGAGCTGAGCTACACGCTCGGCACCATCCGCACCGACGCCCCCATCGACACCGCCGAGGGTGCCTATGTCGTGGGCGAGGGCAACAAGGCCGAAGCCGTCCGGCTGATGCAGGAGCTGGAACTTCACTCCCTTATCGCCCGCTTCGGTCTGAGCGACATCGCCCCCGCCGCCGACCCGGAAAGAGCGCCGACAGAGCCTCTGCAGGAGGCTGAGGTGACTGTTCTGCCCGCCGAGCCGAAGGGGCATTACCTCGTGGCCACGCGGCCTGCCGTCATGGGCAAGCAGGGTACCCGCAATGTGGAGTTGCAGCCCGCCGCATGGTACGCCGTACAGGACAAGACGGTCTTCCCGCTGGAAGACGGCGACCTGCTCCGTCTGCTGGACAACAAAGACGTCACCCTTGACGTCTTCGACAGCGCCCCGCTCTACGCCCGCGCCATGGCTGCGGGAAACTGGGGCAGCAGCATCGTCTGGGACGGCAAGCTGGCGGCCTATCTGCTGGACGCCTCGGCTTCCAAGTACAACCTCTCGGAGCTCATCATCAGCTACCGCGCCGACGCCGCTTTTACCTGTGAGAAGTGGCCGGACGCCGGTGCGCTGGCCGACCTGTTCGCCAAGATGAAGGCGGAGATCACCGCGCTGGGCGAAGACTCCCTCTACAACGACATCGAGTTCCCGCTGGCGCAGGTGCTGGCCGACATGACCCGCATCGGCATCCTCGTGGACAAAGAGGGCATCGAGAAGTTCGGCGTGAAAATGCGCTCGGAGCTGGAAGACGTCCTCACCCGCATCCACATGGAGACGGGCAGCGCCAGCTTCAACCCCAACAGCCCCAAACAGCTGGGCGAGATGCTTTTCGACACCATGGGCCTGCCCCACGGCAAAAAGACCCAGCGCGGCTGGTCTACCGACGCCGAGACGCTGGAAGCCCTGCGGGACTACCCGCTGGTAGAGGATATTCTGCAGTACCGCGCCTACCAGAAGCTGAACTCCACCTACGTCGAAGGCCTGCTGAAGGTCATCGCAGAGGATGGCCGCATCCATACCCGCTTCAACCAGACCGAAGCCCGCACCGGACGGCTTTCTTCCGATAACCCCAACCTGCAGAACATTCCCATCCGCACCGAGCTGGGCAGCCAGCTCCGCGCTTACTTTGTGGCGCGGCCCGGCTGTGTGCTGGTGGACGCCGACTACAGCCAGATCGAGCTGCGCATCCTCGCCCATGTCACCGGCGACGAGCATATGCAGCAGGCGTTCCTCACCGGCGAGGACATCCACCGCAGCACTGCCGCCAAAATCTACGGTCTGCCCCTCGAGCAGGTCACGCCCCGCCTGCGCTCTTCGGCAAAAGCCATCAACTTCGGCATCATGTACGGCAAGGGCGCTTACAGCCTCTCGAAGGACATCGGCGTGAGCGTCAAGGAGGCCGACGCCTTCCTGAAAAACTATCTGGCCACCTTCCCAAAAGTCAGCGGCTACATGGACAAGACCATCTCCGACGCCCGGAACTGCGGCTATGTGTCCACCCTCTTCGGACGCCGTCGCTCTCTGCCGGAGCTGGCCAGCAACAATCACAACATCCGGGCCAGCGGCGAGCGGATGGCCCGCAACACGCCGATCCAAGGCACTGCCGCCGACGTCATCAAGCTGGCGATGGTGCGGGTCTGGCGGCGTCTGCGGGACGAGAAGATGGAGAGCCGCCTCATCCTGACCGTCCACGACGAACTCATCGTCGAGGCCCCGGAGGCAGAAGCCGCGAAAGCCGCCGCCATCCTGCAGGAAGAGATGGAAGGCTGTGTCAATTACGCTGTTCCCCTGAGCACCGAAGTGCATCAGGGCAAAAACTGGCTGGAGGCCCACTAAAACCATGATCATCTTAGGAATCGAATCTACCTGCGACGAGACCGCCGCATCTCTGGTGGAAGATGGCCGGCACCTGCTGAGCAACGTCATCTCCACCAGCGTCAAGGAGCAGGCACTTTACGGCGGCGTCGTGCCGGAGATCGCCAGCCGCCGCCACTGTGAGTTCATCAGCGCCACCGTCAAAAAGGCTCTGCTGGACGCAGGCAAGACCATCGACGACGTGGACGCCGTGGCTGTCACCTTCGCGCCCGGCCTCATCGGCGCAGTGCTGGTGGGCGTCAACTTTGCCAAGGGCCTCGCCTACTCGGCGGGCAAGCCGCTGGTGCCGGTCCACCATCTGCGGGGCCACATTGCAGCCCTCTACCTGACCCACCCGGAGCTGAAGCCGCCCTTCCTCTGCCTTGTGGCGTCCGGCGGACACAGCCACATCGTGGAGGTGCAGGACTACACCCATTACCACATCCTCGGCCACACGGTGGACGACGCCGCCGGCGAGGCCTTTGACAAGGTGGCTCGGACGCTGGGCCTGCCCTATCCCGGCGGTCCCAGCGTCGCCAACGCCGCCAAGACCGGCGACCCGAAAGCCTACCGTCTGCCGGTGCCTCATGTGGAGGGCAAGTACAACGTCAGCTTCTCCGGCCTCAAGACCGCCGTGCTGAACGAGGTGAATCAGGCCCAGATGAAGGGTACCGACATCAACGTCCCCGACCTCGCGGCCAGCTTCCAGGAGCGCATCGCGGGCATCCTCGCAGAAAAGCTCCTTCTCGCCGCCGCCGACACCGGCGCAAAGCAGGTCTGTCTGGCGGGCGGCGTCGCGGCCAATGGCCGTCTGCGCCAGCTGGTCAATGATGGCGCCCAGAAGCTGGGGGCCAAGGTCTACCTGCCAGAGTTGAAATTCTGCGGCGACAACGGCGCGATGATCGCGGCTCAGGGCTACTACCAGTACATCGCGGGCCATACCGCCGGGCTGGAGCTGAACGGTCTGCCGACTCTGCCCATTGATTACGAATAACTGACATAGAAAACGGAATGGCCGCGCACAGCTGTGCGCGGCCATTCCGTTTATTTCATATCACGCCCGAAGTAAAGTTCCACTTCACTGAGTTTCTTTTTCCGCAGCAGGAACGCTGTGGGGATGAGATAGACCGCGATAGACGTCAGCATGGTGATGTCATAGGTGCTGATGCTGTCAGCCACCGTCTGGGTGCCGTACAGGCCGCCGATGAGCATGGACGTGATGTCCATCGCGGCGTGGATGAACACCGTCACCCAGATGTTTCCGGTGCGGAAATATACCGCCGCCAGCAGCGTACCCAGCGAGGCCGCAAAGACGCACTGCATCAGAACGCCCAGCGGCGCACTGCCGGTGAGGTTGGTCAGGTGGGCCGCACCGAAGTAGAGGCCCGACAGCAGGCAGGCTTTCCAGACGCCGGCCCGGCTGGTGCCGAAATGCTCCAGAAGCGTCTGGGCGATGACGCCCCGGAATAGAAACTCTTCTGCCACACCGACGCTGGTCATGCCGATAAGGAACCACACGACATGCCACGCAGGCAGCATATCGCCCTCCGGCCTGCCAAACAGCAGAGTATTGTAGGCGTTGTAGCCGATGAGCGCGATGGGGTACAGGCCCACCAGCAGACCGTTGAAAAAGCCGCTGCCCCGGCGGCGGAGCAGGCCGCTCTTCCCGGTGCGCGCCAGAAAGAGCCACGCCACCAGCACGCCTACTGCCTCCTGCATGAAGGTCAGCATATAATCATCGACGGCATCAATGTCCCGCACGACGAACAAGATGAGCAGAAGCGACAGCAGCGATGCCACGAACAGCATTCCCAGAAACAGCACCTCGGCCACAAGGCAGTAGAGCATCGGGTGGGCGCCGCGCAGACGTTTGAGCATAGAAAGACCTCCTGTGTCGTAGTGGTACTATTTTAGCATATTTCAGAAGAAAGAGATAGGGATTTGTGTTAATAATAAAGCGGGACTCGGGTTGCGGCTCCCAGCGTCTGTTTCGGCCCTTGGGCGGGCCTCACATCCTGCTGGCCGCGGCCCCAGCCTCAGCTCCCTGTTTCTGCCGCTGGCAGCGGTCGCTTCGGCTGCAGAGATAGAAAAAGACCGGCACACGAATGTGAAGCGGCACATCCCGCGCCCGAATCGAAACGGCAGTCACCAACTGTTGACATTCCTGAAGATTGGAACCCGCGGGCTAAGCAACAGCCCACTGGGCTGATTGCTTGCTCTGCTGCGCAGAGCCGCCCTGTTCAAATCCCGCGCCCGACTAAATAAAAAAGCAAGTACACGAATGTGTACTTGCTTTTTTAAGTCGGAGCAGCGGGATTTGAACCCACGGCCTCCTCGTCCCGAACGAGGCGCGCTA
>OJOL01001103.1_pt1 | contig 18036 bp, 7 predicted proteins | sample 1598121 | NCBI WGS metagenome assembly OJOL01 (sample SAMN01915219, study PRJEB22387) | human gut metagenome | isolation source: stool | host: Homo sapiens | place: USA
AGGCTTCATAAGATATCGTCCGTATCTATAACGGGTAAAGTAAAAGGAGTAGAACCAAATATCTCTTTTATGAAATATCTTCCCGAACCGGTAAAGAAAGTAATGCTTGGCAATCCGAACAGCAAGAATCTTCTGTATCAGTTTACAACGGCATTTCCGGTGGGAATCTCTCTGGCATCGAGCTGGAATCTGCAGCTTGCAGAAGAGGTCGGGAATGCAGTGGGAAAAGAGATGGAAGCTTATGGTGTAACTTACTGGCTGGCACCGGGCATGAATATACACCGCAACCCTTTATGTGGACGTAACTTTGAATATATGGGAGAAGATCCGTATCTCACTTCCCGCATCTGCGTAGGATACATCAAAGGAGTTCAGGACCAAGGAGTAATGGCAACAGTAAAACATTTCGTAGCTAACAATTCAGATTATGACCGCAATAACATTAGTAATGACATTGATGAGAGAACGCTGAACGAAATCTATTTTCCAGCTTATAAAGCCGCTATACAAGAAGCTGAAGTCGGAGCTGTAATGACCAGTTACAATCTGATGAATGGTATCTATACTACGGAAAACCCTTGGCTGCTGAAAGAGGTCCTGAGAAATCAATGGGGATTTAAAGGGTTAGTGATGTCCGATTGGGGATCCACCCACTATTGCGTTCCGGCAGCCAAAGGCGGACTGGACCTGGAAATGGCAGGCGGTGAGAAAATGAATCCTAAAGATATGGCTTATTACCTGAAAACGGGTGATGTCACAATGGACATGGTTGACGAAAAAGTCCGCCATATTCTACGCATACTCATCGCTTTCGGATTCAAAGATGGAACACAAGCAGACAAAAACATCCCCCTGGATGATCCGAAATCTGCTGAAACAGCATTGAATGTTGCCAGAGAAGGACTTGTATTACTGAAGAACGAAAACAATATCCTTCCGCTGAACCCGAAGAAATACAAACACATCATTGTCACCGGCAAAAACGCACATGGTTATGTACATGGAGGCGGTAGTGGTGCAGTAGTTCCTTTCCACTACACGAATCTTTTCGATGGAATACAGAAAGAAGGTAAACAGAACAATGTCAAGGTGGAATATATAGATGAACTTGACTTCATGCCCTCCATCATGTATACAGACGATAACCTCAATGAGCAAGGGTTCCATGCCGAATATTTTAAGAATATACATTTTGAAGGTGCGCCTGTTGTAAAGCAAACAGAGAAAAAGATTAATTATTCCTGGGCAGCGGGTACAGAGCTGGAAGGTATGCCAAAAGATTATTTCTCTGTAAAATGGTATAGCACAATGTGTGTGGACGAAACTGCCGACTACGAATTCACATTAGGCGGTGATGATGGTTACAAGCTGTTTATCAATGACCAACCAGTCATCGACGACTGGACTCCGGGAGGTTTCAGAAGTACAAATATCACAAAAACACTAAAAGCCGGTGAAAAGTATCACGTCCGCGTAGAATACTATCAACAAGGTGGAGGAGCAGGAGTCTGCTTTTTATGGAAACGCAAAAACGATACTCAAAATAAGTTTGCAGACTACTTGAATAAGGGCGATTTGGTAATAGCCTGTTTTGGCCATAGCTCTGACACGGAAGGAGAAGCAAGTGACCGTACATTCGCACTTCCGGAAGTAGACAAAAAAATGCTGGCTAGCCTGTCCGGATGTAAGAAACCGATTATTGGAGTAGTCAATGCCGGAGGTAACATCGAGATGCAAGGTTGGGTCCCGACTTTAAAAGGATTAATCTGGGCATTCTACGGAGGTCAGGAAGCTGGTACAGCTGTTGGAGAAGCATTGTTTGGCAAAATCAATCCGTCAGGTAAACTGCCTATGACTTTCGAAAAGAAATGGGAAGACAATCCTGCATATAACAGTTATTACGACCCGGACGGAGACAAACATGTAGCATACACAGAAGGTATTTTCATCGGCTATCGTGGTTATGACAAATTAAAACGAGAAGTACAATATCCCTTCGGCTATGGATTGTCTTATACAACTTTCAAATTATCTGACCTGACTGTTTCGAAGCCAAATGCCGACGGCACAGTAGAAGTAACCTGCCGTCTTGCCAACACAGGAAAGAGAGATGGTGCACAGGTAGTACAAGCTTATGTAGGTAAAACTGAAAGCAGCCCAGTAGAACGCCCGGAAAAAGAACTAAGAAAATTCGAAAAAGTATTCTTAAAAGCAGGAGAATCGACAACAGTTAAGATGACATTACCCAAAGAATCATTTATGTACTTTGATGTTAACAGTACCCAATTTGTAACTGATCCGGGGACCTATAATATCATGCTCGGTTTCTCATCAAGAGACATTAAAATACAAAAGAATATTCAATACTAAATCATTCTCTCATCACTGGAGTTTCGCTATGCAAAAGACAGGCGGAACTCCTGATTAAAGTAACCGTCACAAGCTGAATACAAATAAACATGACATTCATTTTTTAATAATCAAACAAGAATTTATGAAATATACGTGTATTAAAACAGTAGCAATTTACTTGCTTACAGCATTCCCCTTATTGGCAAACGCTTCTACGCAAAAAGTAGATATCGCACGCAGCATCATGGTGGGAAATGGAATTGCTAAGTTCATCCCGGAAGGTTTCGATGCAAAAAAGGTACCCTCTTTTGCTATTGAAAAAGAACCTCGCGAACAGGGTACACTCCCTTCTGATTGGGTACTTGTCCCTAATTTCTCACTTACAGACGGTAAAGCAAATGCATCACTGACAGTGCCGGAAGGAACAAGTATTTATGGAGGAGGAGAAGTTACCGGTTCTCTTTTAAGAAATGGAAAAACAATTAAACTATGGAATACGGACTCCGGAGCTTATGGAGTTGATAACGGTACGCGCCTGTATCAATCACATCCCTGGATGATGGGTGTAAGGAAAGACGGAACTGCTTTCGGTATCTTGTTTGATACCAGCTGGAAAGCTGAACTTAGCAGTACGGACAATAAAATAGAATTGAGAAGTGAAGGAGAACTTTTCCGAGTGTTCATTATCGACAGAGAATCTCCGCAGGCAGTTGTCCGTGGTTTATCCGAACTAACAGGTACTATGCCGATGATCCCCCGCTGGGCATTAGGTTATCACCAGTCCCGTTTCTCTTATTCTCCTGATCGCCGAGTTATTGAGATAGCAGATACCTTCAGACTCAAACGTATACCATGTGACGCAATCTGGATGGATATTGACTATATGGACGGATACCGGATTTTCACATTCAACCCACAGGGATTTCCCAATCCTAAAGCAGTTAATCGTGATCTGCACTTACGTGGTTTCCATTCTACATGGATGATTGATCCGGGAGCAAAAGTAGATCCTAATTACTTTGTCTACAAGTCGGGTACTGAAAATGACATCTGGGTAAAAACAGCCGATGGCAAAGATTTTAATGGCGATGCATGGCCTGGTGCAGCTGCATTCCCTGATTTCACTTATCCCAAAGCCAATAAATGGTGGCAAAATCTATACAAAGACTTTTTAGCGCAAGGTGTCGATGGAGTTTGGAATGACGTCAACGAACCTCAGATTAACGATACTCCCAATAAAACTATGCCAGAAGATAATATTCACCGTGGAGGAGGAAATCTACCAGCAGGAAAACATATCCAGTACCATAATGTATATGGATTCCTTATGGTGAAATCATCCAGAGAAGGTATTATGGCAGTACGTCCCGAAAAACGTCCGTTCATCCTGACTCGTTCCAATTTCTTGGGGGGCCAGCGCTATGCCGCCACATGGACTGGAGATAACGGTTCTTGCTGGGATCATCTGAAAATGTCTGTCCCAATGTCACTGACCCTAGGTCTATCTGGACAGCCCATTAGCGGTGCAGACATAGGCGGCTTCTTATTTAACGCTGATGCTGACTTATTCGGAAACTGGATTGGTTTCGGTGCATTTTATCCCTTCGCACGCGGTCATGCCTGTGCAGGAACAAACAACAAGGAGCCTTGGGCTTTCGGTAAAGAAATAGAAGATGCTTCACGCATTGCTTTGGAACGCAGATATATACTGCTACCTTATTTCTACACTCTCATGCATGAAGCCTCAACAAACGGCATGCCCATCATGCGTCCCGTTTTCTTCTCCGATCCTAAAGATTTATCATTACGTGCTGAAGAAGAAGCGTTCCTGATCGGCGATGATTTACTCATCATCCCAGCTTTTGCCAGTCAGCCGGCACTTCCAAAAGGAATTTGGAAAGAACTTTCACTTGTAAATGGAGATACTAACGACAAATATCAAGCAAAAATGAAAATTCGTGGCGGTTCTATTATTCCTACCGGGAAAATCATCCAAAACACTACAGAAAGTTCATTAGACCCTCTGACTCTACTAGTCTGCTTAGATGAGCAAGGAAAAGCCTCCGGTAGCATGTATTGGGATGCAGGTGACGGCTGGTCTTACAAGAAAGGAGACTACAGCCTACAACAATTCACTGCTGAACGTAAAGACAATAAAGTCATTGTAAAACTGACAGGAAAAACCGGCAAAGGAGAAACTGAGAATAAAGATATGGCTATAGTTAAGGTCATAACAGAGAAAGGAATTCTCCATGCCAGTGGAAATCTGCTAGAAGGCATTGAAGTAAAACTATAAAAGAACACAATTATACTTTGTTTGAGAACCTAAAAAGAAGTTTTATGAAAAAAGAGCACATGAAAAAGCAATATCCCCACTGGTGCGGGGTATTGCTATTGTATCTGATGGCATGTATTACTAGTTGCCAGGACGACAAAATTAGTTCCAATGGGTATGATCCGTCCAAACCGGTCGTATTCACGGATTTCTCTCCGAGTAAAGGAAGCCTCCGTACTCAACTCCATATCTATGGTGAGAATTTCGGAAACGACCCTTCAAAAATTCAAATTACTATAGGAGGGCGCTCAACCACCACTATTGGTTGTAACAATAATGAAATTTATTGTATGGTACCTCCCAAAGCCTTTGATGGAGACATTAAAGTATCTATCGAGAGTGCCGACGGAACCGCTTCGCCTATAGAATATGAATTTGAGAAACGTTTCCAATATGTTGCACAGACTTCAGTAGGCACATTAGTAGGAAATGAGGACGAACAAGGAAACTCGTCGGACGTAGATGGAGATTTTGAAAAGGCTAGATTTGGAAATACAGAATGGTTGTTAATGGACACGTTCGGAATACAAAAATGCCTGATTGTAAATGGTTTTAAAGGTCCTATTCGAAGAATTAACCTGGAGACTCAGGAGGTATCTACACTTATGACTGAAGGTCAAGGATTGTTTGGGGGAATGTACTACATGTGCTTTGATGCGACAGGAGATACTTTGTTTGTATCAGATGACCACGGACAAAATAACAAAGATAGAAGAGAAATTGCTTACTTGTTACGTTCAGAAGACTTCCGGAGAGCAAGACCCTATGTCTACGATCGCACAGGATATAGCTGTGCTTATCAACCACTAACAAAAACGCTCTATTATAGTATTTATTGGCAGGGTACTATCGACAGAGTTGTTTTTGATCCAACAACACAGGGGATGGTAGCAAAAGAAGTATTCCCTACATATGAAAGCCGCAATGAACATGCCTTCTTAACGATTCATCCTGAAGGTAAATATATGTATATAACAGGCGCCAATTGTCTTTATAAGTCAATGTTTAACCCAGAAACCAAAGAGTTCCAAAAACCAACGATGTTCGCCGGTTCAGAGGGAGCTAGCGCATGGGTGGATTCTCCTGGTACAGCAGGTCGTTTCGTATGGCCATACCAAGGTACGTTTGTAAAAAACAAAAGCTATATAGAAGCCGGTAAATCAGACATTTATGATTTTTATCTTTGTGATAGGAATGGACACTGTATTCGTAAAATTACTCCCGATGGCATCATCTCAACATATGCAGGAAGAGGTAGTGTATCCTCCGATGGACAAGTTAACGGATATATTGACGGTGAATTACGTACAGAAGCACGCTTTGACAGTCCTTGTGGCATTGCTTATGATGAAGAAACACAAACGTTCTATATAGCAGATAGAGAAAACCATCGAATTCGTACAATTTCTGTAGAATAACTATAAAAACACATTTCGAATGAAAAAATATATTTTAAGTTTGTTTTTTCTGATTAGCTGTATGATTGACACATACGCACATACAGAGCAACAACAAGAAAAGATAGAAATCAGCGGTATCGTTCTAGATCAAAGCAAAGAGCCGCTTGTCGGAGTAAATGTTTCCGTAAAAGATCTTCCTGGATTAGGTGCTATTACAGATATAAACGGTAAATTTAAAATAAAAGTTGAACCTTACCAAAAGCTAGTATTCACTTTTATAGGATTCGAGAAACAAGAAATACTTGTTAAAGACCAAAAAATCATCAATATAGTAATGCAGGAAGCCAAAGCAACTGCTATTGATGAAGTTGTTATTACCGGAACAGGTGCACAGAAAAAGATTACGATGACTGGAGCAGCCACCACTGTTGATGTCAGTACGCTAAGAACCTCCACATCAAGCATTACAAATGCGTTGGCTGGTAATGTAGCTGGTATAATGGCTCGCCAAACATCCGGACAACCCGGTAATAATATATCAGAGTTTTGGATTCGTGGAATTTCTACCTTTGGTGCCGGTTCCGGTGCATTGGTATTGATCGATGGATTTGAACGGAATATGAATGAAATCAACATCGAAGATGTTGAATCATTTACTGTACTAAAAGATGCTTCTGCAACAGCCATTTATGGTTCTCGCGGTGCAAATGGAGTTGTATTAATTACCACTAAGCGTGGTAAATCTGGTAAAGTACAGATAGACGCAAAAGTTGAAACAACTTATAATACACGAACCTATACGCCAGAACTAGTCGACGGTTACACCTATGCCAGCTTAATGAACGAAGCGCGCACAACTCGTAATCAAGAAGCATTCTTTTCGAATGAAAAATTATATATCCTTCGCAACGGACTGGACAAAGATCTATACCCCAACGTAGACTGGATGGATGTACTTCTGAAAAAAGGCGCCCCAACTTATCGTGCAACATTAAATATGAATGGTGGCGGCTCACTTGCTCGCTACTATGTATCTGTAAGTTATGTGGACGAAGGAGGTATGTATAAAGTGGACGAAGGACTAAAAGATTATAATACAAATGCAAATTACAGACGCTGGAATTACCGCCTCAATGTAGATATGGATATCACCAAATCTACTTTATTAAAGGTAGGAGTTGCAGGTTCATTAGACAAGAAAAATGAACCGGGAATGGCTGGTAATATCTGGGCATCAGCCATGCGTAATAATCCAATCTCAGTTCCTGTTATGTATTCCAACGGATATGTACCTGCTTACGGTTCAGAGAATGACCAACTCAACCCATGGGTAGCCGCTACACAAACAGGGTATCAAGAAACATGGAATAACAAATTACAAGCTAATGCTACCTTAGAACAAAATTTCAGCTTTATTACTAAAGGTTTAAAATTTATTGGTCGTTATGGATTTGATACAAACAACTTCCAGTGGATTAATCGAAAAAAGTTTCCTGAGATGTGGAGAGCGGAACAAAATCGCGCTTCTGACGGAAGTTTAGTTATGAAGAAAATCAAGGACGAACAACTTATGACACAAGAATCCTCTTCCAACGGAAACCGTAAAGAATACTTAGAAGCAGAGTTACACTACGACCGTACTTTTGGTGACCATATCGTAGGAGCCGTATTCAAATATTCTCAAGACAAAACAATTGATACTTCTCAGAATGGAAACGATATCATGCAAGGAATCGATAAACGCCATCAAGGATTAGCAGGACGTTTCACTTATGGATGGAAATATCGCTATTTCTTTGATTTCAACTTTGGTTATAATGGTTCCGAGAACTTTGCCCCAGGACATCAATATGGCTTCTTTCCCGCTTATTCTGTTGCATGGAATATTGCAGAAGAACCTATTATTAAGAAACATCTGAAATGGATGAACATGTTTAAGCTTCGTTATTCATATGGTAAAGTCGGTAATGACGTCGTAGGAGATAATGACCAACGTTTTCCTTATTTATCTACTTTCGGCGCCAGTGGTGGATTCAACTATGCCGATATTGGACAAAAATATGAATTCACAGGTTTAAGTTACACACATTATGCAACCACAGCTGTTACATGGGAAATAGCAACCAAACACGATATTGGTATTGATTTCTCTCTATGGGATGATAAGTTTACCGGAACAATTGATTATTTCCATGAACAGCGTGACGGTATTTACCAACAACGTAATTTCATTCCCATTTCTGTTGGGTTGAACGGTGCAATGAGGATATCTACCAATATTGGCTCTGTATTATCTAAAGGATTTGATGGAAACTTCGGATTTAAACAACGTATCGGAGATGTCAACCTCACCTTACGGGGTAACTTCACTTATAGCAAAAGTGAAATACTAGAATACGATGAAGAATATAGTAACTACCCTTACAAGAGCCAAAAAGGCTTCCGAGTAAACCAAACCCGCGGACTTATCGCATTAGGACTATTTAAAGACTATGATGATATCCGCAACAGTCCCAAACAATCTTGGGGAGATGTTATGCCAGGTGATATTAAATACGCAGATGTAAACGGAGATGGCTATGTAAACGACAATGATATCGTTCCTATCGGAGCTACAGCACGTCCAAACTTAGTTTATGGCTTCGGACTCTCTGGACAATGGAAAGGCATTGATGTCAATGTTTTGTTCCAAGGTTCTGGTAAATCTACTTTCTGCATCGATGGCCCTACTGTATATCCTTTTGAGAATGGAGACTGGGGAAATATTCTGGCTGATGTTGTAGAATCCAATCGTTGGATATTAGGTGAAAATGAAGATCCGAGTGCTAAATATCCTCGTCTTAGTTATGGCGGGAATAGCAACAATTATCGTTCCTCTACATATTGGTTACGTAATGGCTCTTATCTTCGCCTAAAGAATTTGGAAATAGGATACACAATACCTAAAAGTTTTGTCAACAAATTACACTTAAATAATATTCGCATTTACTTCATGGGTACTAACTTAGCTACCTTCTCTAGTTTCAAACTTTGGGATCCAGAACTAGGAAGCAGTAACGGGCAGCAATATCCATTATCAAGATCATATACTCTAGGATTAACTATCAATATCTAATATCAAAGACATGAAAAAGAAACATATAATATTAGCCGTTGCATTTAGCCTCGGGTTAGGAATCAGCTTTTCTTCCTGCTCTGATTATCTAAGTGTAGAACGTTTCTTCAACGATCGACAAAGTGAAGAGAAAATCTTTAAAAGTAAACAGTTTACAGAAGAATGGTTAGCAAAGTGCTACGGACTTTTAGCAGGTTCAAATATAGAATATGGACTTATAAAATTCACGCTCTCCAACTATTCGGACGATATCATATTTAATGAAAGTGATGGGGCTGTAAACTATAATGCTTTCAAATTTGGACAATACGATAACGGATGGGTTAACGACTCTTATATCCGTTGTTATGAAGGTGTTCGGCAAGCCTCTATTATGGTTAATAATGTAGATATAAATGAAGAACTTACAAAAGAGGAAATCCTAGATAAAAAGGCACAGGCCCGTTTCTTAAGAGCCTATTTTTATTGGTTACTATTAAGGAAATATGGTCCAATCCCCCTAATTCCCGATGAAACGATTAGCATTGACGAGACATATACAGGCATGTCTTACCCAAGAGCTACCTATGACGAAGTAGTGGATTACATTGACAAGGAAATGACACTTGCAGCCAAAGACTTGCCTGACAGACGAGACAGGCAGAATATCGCACGTGCAACAAGAGGGGCAGCATTAGCCGTACGCGCAAAAGCCTTATTATATTCAGCCAGCCCACTCAATAATCCTTTACCCGACGACCCTGATAAATTTACTGATTTTGTAGACGATCAGGGGCGCATATTAATGTCACAAACATATGACGAAAGCAAATGGGCAAAAGCTGCCGCTGCAGCAAAAGATGTGATTGATCTGGGACGATATGAATTACATACTGCAGACTATCAAGACAAAGGCGACAATACTTACCCAGCCACGGTAAAGCCTCCATATAATGCCAAATATTCAAATAAGAATTTCCCAGATGGATGGGCTAATATCGATCCGTTCGAATCTTACCGTTCCATTTTTAACGGTGACTTATACGCTAATGAAAACGAAGAATTGATCTTCACACGTGGCAATAACTACATAGGAGATCAAGTAAACCACCTCGTGCAAAATCAGATGCCGACTTTTGCAGGGGGAGAGAATCGACACGGTTTGACAGCTAAACAATGTGATGCTTACGATATGGCAAATGGTGACGCCTTCGATTTACAACATTTTCTTGATACTTGCGAAGCAAATAAACGCTTTGTAACTGAAGACGAATATAAAGCAGGAAAATATCCACAACTACGCCCTAATGTTTGGAAAGAATATGCTAATCGCGAACCGCGCTTTTATGCCAGCGTAGCATTTAGTGGTGCTTTTTGGCCATTTACCAGTGCTAAAGATGCAGAGTATCGTAATCAGCAAATATGGTACTATAGAGGAAGTAAAGAAGGACGAAAAAATGGTTCTGACAAATGGATACCTACAGGAATTGGAATGATGAAGTTTGTCAATCCGAATGATTGCAATACCAATAATGGAAAAATCTACGACAAAGTAGATGTTACAATTCGCTATGCTGACATTCTTTTAATGTATGCAGAAGCTCTTAATGAACTTACTCCAGGTAATAGCTATGAAATAACAAACTGGCAGGGAGAACCAATGACAGTTTCCCGCAATACAGAAGAAATGAGCAAATCTGTTTCGAGAGTTCGTATTCGTGCCGGCATGCCGGATTATGAACAAGAAATCTATAATGACCAAACATTATTCCGTGAGAAACTGAAACACGAACGTCAAGTAGAACTTATGGGTGAAAACCAACGATACCACGATTTGAGACGCTGGAAAGATGTTCCAATAGAAGAATCTGAACAAATCTATGGCTGCAATGTATTAATGACAGAGGCCACTAAAGAACGATTCTACGAACGTGTACGAGTAGAGAATTTACAAGCCAACTTCTCACGTAAGATGTATTTTTGGCCTGTTTTAGAGAGAGAATTACAATGGAACAGACGGATGACACAAGCTCCGGGCTGGGAAACATTTGATTAACATAAAAAGCCACCAAATGAAAAAGAAAATAATCTATATAGCTACAATATTTGCTACACTATTTTTCTTCAGTGCATGCAATGATGAATGGAAAGATGAACTCTACTCACACATGATTTCCTTAAAGGCTCCCATAGGAAGTGAAGAAGTTTCAGATATATATGTACGATACAAGCCTAATGGAGAAGTTGTATATGATCTTCCAGTATTAGTTAGTGGATCAACTCCGTTAGACAGAGATTTAAATGTGCGTATTGCTGTGGACCCAGATACACTCGTTGCTTTAAATTTAGCGAACTATCACGAGCTAAGAAAAGACTTATGGTATGAACTGCTACCCGAACAAAACTACGAGTTCGTATCACCTACTTGCTATATGCCAGTAGGTACTAGAAAAGAACTATTCCCCATTAAATTTAAATTCTCAGGTCTAAACTTGTCTAAAGAATGGGTATTACCCTTAACTATTGAAGAAGATCCTTCCTATGTAACTAACAAACGAAAAGGCTGGCGTAAAGCATTACTACATGTTTTGCCATATAATGATTACTCGGGTAATTATTCTGCAACCGCTATGAATATTTATTTTGCAGGTTCCAATGATGACCCATTGGTTGTCGACAATCGGAGAGCTCATGTAGTAGATGAAAATACAGTATTCTTTTATGTAGGTACCAAAGAGGACAATTCAATTGATCGGGAAACCTACAAAATCAATGTAAAATTTGAAGAACCTACAGAAGTTACCGAAACCAAAAGGACAGGAAATCTAACAATAACATCAGCAAATCCAGAAATAAACTTTCAGGTAATCGGACAACCAACATATGAGATCTGGGATGAAATGGATACGAATCAACCCTATTTATTGCATCGTTACCATGTATTAAGAATGGAGTATAGCTATGATGACATAACATCATCCAATGTCCCTACTTCATATAGAGCTACCGGTTCACTACTCATGGAGCGCAAAATCAATACATTGATACCAGATCAAGACCAAGCTATCCAATGGTAGAAAAAAATATGTGAGAGATTTTATACATCTCACAATTACACAACAAGTGAGCCCTGCACATATCGGCAAAAATTGCTAATATGTTGCAGGGCTCACTGATATACTACAAGAACTTCTGAGATATGCTCAAATATATAGAGCTTCTACACAAAAGTTTCCTCATATCTGAAAGATATATAAGAATATCTTTATTCAGCTGTCAACACCTCCAACTCTGCTACAGCAGCCATTTTACCATCCTTCACGACGGAAGACAAAGCCTGAAGTTTCACATAGCGTGCCTTGCACGGAGTAAATTCAATCGTCTGCACTTCTTTGGAATCAGCGAACGTACCGGAGGTTACTGCCTTTCCCCACTCTTTTCCATCACGACTGACATACACTTCATATTTAGCTATCCGACCTTCGGCAGCATCCTGTCGGGGAGTATATTTGATTCCCTTTACTACCGTTTCTTTGGTTAAGCCTATTTGTATTTCATGAGGATAAGGTGCCAGATAGAACTGATTATGTACCGTATGCCAATATGTATTCATATCACCATCAGCAGCCAATTTCATACTTCCGTCTGCATCACTGTCTACATACACCACTTTTTGTCTGCCTCCGGACACACCTGACAAATTCCGTATGGCGTTTACATTAAGTTCAGCAGCCGAAGCCCAATCTCTGCCATAAATCTCAGACAAAGCTATCAGTTTGAAATAGCGGGTTACAATAGGCTTTTCCAATGTAACGAACTGTGCAGAAGCCGAATTTTCAAAGCTACCTTTCATCTTATTCCCCCAGTTCTTTCCATCCTGGCTAAAATAAAGTTCATAATCCTTGATGCGTCCATTTTCAGAATTACGCGGCTGATAGATAAACTTATCTATTTCAAGCAAAGAAGACATATCCACTACTATCTCATGCGGATGTTTTGCCACCGGATCGTTCCAACGGCTGTGCCAGATCGTATTCAAGTCTCCGTCGATTGCATTCCGGGCTTCTTCACCTCCATTCTCACTACTAACTGAAACAATCTTCCAGGTAGAACGATCTACATAGATCGGTAACTTAGCAGAAGACTTTACGCTTTTCGCCAATTGTTCTGAAATAGCATATGCTTCTACGTTACCACCAGAAATTAATTCAAATGGCCCGTCATATATTTTATCTTCTCCGCCATTCAAGCTATAATGAATAGTCGCTCCCGGGGTACTAGTCTGCAAATTCAGGTAGCCGTTGTTATCTCTTTCTATCAGTACAGGCATACATACAGGCATCTGTACCCGTGCTTTCTTTACAAGTTCCTCTTTTGAATAACTTCTCTCCAAAGGCAGCATGATAAAGCTGAAAACAGTAGGCTGTGAACGAAGTTCATACTTTTGCATCGGACCAGGTCCACAGCTTGCATTACCAAGTGGGCGCACCTGTGCATCCAAACAAAGAACAGTTTCTTTTCGCATCGGCACTTCATATTTATGAAGCAATCTACGACGATTAGCAGGATCAACCATATCCTGTGCCCTAGCATGCAATGCTGAGGCAGACATCTTATCTCCTGCAACAAAAACAAAGCCTATACCATCGGGGTTGGTTATTGAAATCCAACGTACATCTTCATGATTGCCCATCTCCTGAGCTCTCACATAATTCACCCACTGATTAGACACCAAATCATCATAGACGCCTACATACGTAGCATCTTTACGATCTACATAATTCTCCCATGGACCACGTCCATACCAGCGCATCCGTTCAAATCCTTCCGGCATTTCCATGCGATACCCCACACGAGGGATAACCGCTCCCTTTGTTCCGGGAATTATGGTACTATTCACCATGATAGAGCCATCTGCACCAACTGTATATTCTATATTCGTCCGATAATCGAAACCTGATTGTCCCCGATACAGATTTTCTATCTGCAATCTCACTTTACCGTCTTCTTTATGCACCTCCCAGTGTCCGGCTTCAAGAAGCATACGATTCAGTCCATTTTGGAACCAGTCTCCGTCCACTTGTTTGTCATTGTCGGTAGGAGCACGGAAAACGTTCAATTCCAGTCCCTTGCTTATCATCGGCACTTCGTTCAATGTATAAGCAGAAATAGTACCTTCCTGCTTTGAGAAGGTTGCTTCAAACTGTAATCCTTTTACCAGATATGCGTCACTGGTTTCCACCAGTTCAATACTGCCTTTTTCTGATTTAAAAATTGGCTTCGCACTATCAGAGAGCTTAAATTGTTCCGATGCTACTTCATACCCTGCCTCTGCCCATTCAGTATCTTGCTTCTGGCAGAAGCTGAACTTAATGAAGTATTCGGCTCCGGGAAGTCTCTTTATCCGGCTATCATCTATAGTAATAACCTTACTGCTTTGCGCATCCAGTGACAATTCTTCCAAATTGCCCGAGAACACGACTCTTCCGTCCTCTTCAATCTCATATCTTCCATAGAGGTCATCCAGCCCTGCATGGAATCTTTTATTAGTCAGCTTATATTTTCCACTTCCCATAGCCTCAACCCATACAGGCTGATGCATTTTCTTTACTTCATAAGCCTTGGCAGAATACGTACGGTCGGAGAATATAACACCATTCGTGCAGAAGTTGCCGTCATTCGGAGTATCGCCGAAATCTCCTCCGAAGGCCATATAATAATCGGAACCGTCCGGAGTAGGCATCTTAATACTTTGATCTACCCAATCCCAGATAAAACCGCCGACAAGTGCCGGATAACGTTCATAAGTCTCCCAATATTCCTTAAAGTTTCCAATTGCATTTCCCATTGCATGGGCATACTCACAGACTACATGAGGTTTCACAGTTTCTCCATTCTGCGATTTCTGCAACCGTTCCTTACCTACACTCTCCAACCACTGCACATCGGGATACATAGAGCTGGTTACATCACAATAAGAGCTATTTCCTTCATAATGAGTAGGACGGGTATTGTCGAGTTTCTTAACAGCCTCTGCTGCTGACTTAAAGTTAATGCCATTACCAGACTCATTTCCCAATGACCACATTACAATAGAAGGATGATTTTTATAACGTCTTACCATATTCTCGCTACGTTCCGTAAATGCTTTCACCCACGAAGGCTCGTTGGATAACGCCATCAGTCCGTGACATTCCACGTTGGCCTCAGAAAGCACATAGATACCGTATCTATCACATAAATCATAGAAATAAGGATTATTAGGATAGTGAGAAGTACGTACAGCATTTATGTTCAGCAACTTCATCAGTTGCACATCTTTTTCCATTTCTTCCTTGGATACCGTACGTCCATTCAGCGAGCTGTGATCGTGTCTGTCTACCCCTTTAAATAAAGTAGATTTTCCGTTAACCAGCATTCTGCCATCTTTGGCAAGTTCAATCTTACGAAAACCAACCTTTACGCTACGAATATCTACAGTTTTCCCTTTCTGTTTCAATACAACAGTCAGATTATAAAGATTAGGAGTCTCTGCTGTCCATTTCAAAGGATTCATCACTTCAAACTGGAGATTATTCGCACCCATCTGGGCACGCATACTTTGTGTACCGACTTCATTACCTTCCAGGTCTGTCAACCTTGCCTGTATCTCACAGTTACTCTTCTTTCCCGTAACTTCTACGTCCAAAGAAACAGATGCATTTTTATACTCTCCATCCAAGTCCGTACGAAAGAAGAAATCTCTGATCTGCGTTTTGGGAGCCGACCACAGAAAAACATCCCTGAATATACCACTGAACCGCCAGAAGTCCTGACACTCCAGGAAACTGCCGTCCGTGAAACGATAGACCTCAACTGCAAGTACGTTCTTCCCCGCTTGCAAATAGGGAGTCAGGTTGAACTCAGCAGGCAGGTAACTATCTTCCGAGTAACCTACCTTCTTGCCGTTTAGCCAGATATAGAATCCAGCCTCCACTCCGTTGAAACGAATAAAGACGTCGCGCCCCTTCCACGATTCGGGGATGGTAAACTCCCGGCGATAACTTCCTACAGGATTAGGCATTGTTGCAAAAGTATAATTGGAGGGACGTGGCTGAATCACATTCGGCCACTGTATCTTTTTCCAATCCCATTCGCAGAAAGGATAAATAACATTGCAATACAATGGTTTGTCCCAGTTCTTGTGGTGACGTACCGCCTCAATCTGCCACGTGGCAGGAACCTTGATATCATCCCACTGGCTTACATCATATTCGGGTTTGCAGAAATCCTGGGGTCGGTCTTTCGGATCGGGTACCCAGTGGAACTTCCATGTACCGTTCAACGTTTTGTAATAAGTGGATTCTTCAATCGCCAAATTCATTGCCTGCTGTTCATCAGCAAAAGGAATAGCTATCTGGCAGGCTTGTTCCTTGTTTACTCCCGATACATACTCATTGCACCATTCGGGTTGTTCTGTCGTTTGAGTAAAAGCGGATAATGGCACAAACAGAAATGCCGCCATTACACCGGGCATGATTTTTCTTCTCATAAATAGGATTAGTTAGTTATTAGGTAATTCCATGTTTTCTCGTAATAATAGTTCTGTCAACTTTCGCTTACAAAAATAGTGCGTTTCAATGATTATTCCTCATTTATTCGTGACATTATTATACCCATATACGACGTTAACCGACATTCTTCGGTAAATAGCTCAAAAAACTGTATCTTTGCACTCCGAATATATACTTGACTATGAATAAAGTTAATGGTTTCCTGTATGGGCTGCTTTCATCAGCCTCTTTTGGGCGTATTCCCCTTTTTACCATCCCTGCCATGCAGGCGGGGATGCCTTTCGAATCGATACTTTTCTATCGTTTCATGTTTGCATGTATGGCATTGGGTGGAATTCTGCTGATTGACGGTCAATCTTTCCGGATCAGCCGACGGGATATACCTTCACTGCTCCTTCTCGCTCTCCTTTATCTGATGTCTGCCGTCTTTTTATTCTGGGGATATAAGTTCATGGCAAGCGGAGTTGCTACTACGATTCATTTTATGTATCCGGTGCTCACTACTTTAATCATGATGCTTTTCTTTAAAGAAAAAAAGTCCGGTTGGAGAATGTCTGCCATCGTATCTGCCATAACCGGCGTCTACTTCTTGTCCGGCGGAAATACGGAAACTGGAAGTATCTCGTTTTCCGGTCTTTTCATTGTCCTGCTGTCAGCACTTGGTTATGCACTCTATCTTGTCACAATGAGTCAGCTAAAGATAGGACGAATGAAGGGATTACTGCTTACTTTCTATGTATTCCTCTTCGGGGGTATCCTCCTTTTCATCGGAATAGGAACAGTCAGCCAACTGCAACCTATCAGCGAATGGCATACTGCCGGCAACCTGATATTACTGGCACTTATCCCTACGGTTGTCTCCAACCTTGCACTGGTGAGAGCCGTAAAAAGCATCGGCTCCACACTCGCCTCTGTGCTGGGAGCTATGGAGCCGGTAACTGCCGTATGTGTAGGTATCTTCCTTTTCGGAGAAGCTTTTACCACCAGTATCGGTGTAGGTATCGCACTGATTATTGCTGCGGTAATGGTTATTATATTAAAACGATAAAATCAGCCTTTTCATCGGTTTATCTTCAGTTCTTCAATCAGGTTAGCAGCCTTTCCGTACTTTTCCATGATAAAAAGTACGTAGCGGATATCCACCCCGATACAACGTTGTAATTCGGGTTCAAAGACAATATCGCTGCTCATTGCTTCCCAATTGCCGTCGAAAGCCAGTCCAAGAAGTTCTCCCTTTGCATTGAACATGGCACTCCCGGAGTTTCCTCCCGTAATGTCATTGTTCGAGATAAAAAAAACACT
>OJOL01001152.1_pt1 | contig 17399 bp, 10 predicted proteins | sample 1598121 | NCBI WGS metagenome assembly OJOL01 (sample SAMN01915219, study PRJEB22387) | human gut metagenome | isolation source: stool | host: Homo sapiens | place: USA
CCTACCTATATTTATATTTTTTTTGCAAATATAGCAAATTATTTAAGGAAACAAAAGAAACTCTCAAAAAAATGCCTGCGATTAACAATCTAGTCAGACACATTGGCAACCGGAAACTCTATGGCTCCCCAACCTATCATTGCATTAAACAATCTTACCGCCGAAAAAGATGACAGTTCTTCCTTTTTTATTTCTTTTTCTTTCAATACGCCTTTATCCAGCAATTCCGCCCGCTTGGTTCCCTTCAGCAAAGGATGCAAGGGAGTATACCAGTCATTCCCGTCATATAAAGCAATATTAGCAATTGAAGTATCTGTCAATAACCCATTCTTCACTATTAATATATCATCCTTATCCTGACGAATCTGAAACAAACTATTCAACTTTCTTCTGTCTGTGCTCTTGAAAGAATAGTCTATAGTATCCGAACACACCATACGCAAAGACCGGACAGGTCGCATCTCATAAAGAGAATAAGATACCTCCGTTATGCCTTCTTCCGTATATATCACCCTGCATTTCACACCATTCATATCAGCAGACAAGTGCAGATAATCTTCCAACTGCAAGGGTGCGCATTCCGGCCGGAAATACCTACGGACCTCATTTAACCGCCGATTATGATAAAACAGATTGCAGGCATTTCCTTTCTCTATCCGTATGGTTTCAATAAATTGGTACATATATTTTCTGTTTCATTTCATTGTATTCACTCTCCAAAACACTTTTGCCGGTAATGCCCCCACCCGCTTTAAAATAAAGATGTCCGTTCTCCTGTTCTATGAAACGTATCATCACGGCACTATCCAAATTCCGTCCATCGAAATATCCCATTACCCCGGTATAAAAGCCCCGTTCATAGTTTTCGGCCTCAGCAATAATTTCCATTGTTTTCGGCTTTGGAGCGCCGGTTATGGAGCCGGCAGGCAAGAGCCTGAAAAGAATATCTCCGATATGTGACAAATAATCTTCAGGCAACACCCCGCAAATTTCAGAACTTGTCTGAAGTATCGGTCCCTTATTAGTTTCAAGACAATCACAATAACGGTAACGGGTAACGGTCACCTGTTCCGATACCATACTCAAATCATTCCGAATTAAATCTACAATAGTGGCATGCTCGGCCGCTTCCTTCCTGTCATCCATCAAAAGCCGACATGCATCAGGCAGTGAAGCATCGATTGTACCCTTCATGGGAAACGACTTTATCTTTCCTTCTTCGATGCGGACAAAGATTTCGGGTGAGAAACAAACCAACGTATCTTTCAGCCATAACTTGTACTTTGCCTCGGAATACCGAAAAACAGCTTCAAGCGTCAAGTTAGTCTTAACCGGAACTTGACAAGTCAGATTAGTAAGATAACTATTACCTGCCAATATATTATTCTTCACCACATCAAAAGCAATGCGATACTCTTCCAAAGCCGGTGGAGCAGTCTCCCATATTAACATTCCGCCATATTCTTCGCACCTCTTTTCTACATTGGTTATCCCATTAAAACTATACTGACAAAAACTTGAATCAATCTCACTGATTTCCTCCACATAGGAATGTTCTTGTTTATAGTCTATGATAAAAAGAAACGGCCTACCCTTGCCGGCCAAGTCATTCATCCGTTCAATACTTTCCTTTCGGCTATATAACTGCATTGCAATTTATTTATTTCGAAATTCTAAAGGGAGATGATAATTTTATTTCCAGACCTCCCAATCCCTTCTCTACATAATAAATACCCGGAAGAACCGCTTTAAAAAACAATCCTTCGATATCAAAATTTTCTGATTGATAAACAGCCATCCAATATCCTTCTCTACATGAAGGAGAAGAAATAACTTGAGCAACCTTATCATTTTTAATAACTCTAATCATCTTTGGATCAAACTCTTCCACCTCCTTCTTTGTAGCGGCAGGAAGAACAATATATTGATAGGAAGCACCCGACGGTTTCACACCATGACGCAAATGCAATGCTGCCACTTCTCCATGAAGAGTAGCAGGCGTATACATTCCCATAAAATCGCTCCAACGTCCCTCGCGTTCTTCCGATTGTGCCACACATGTATCCCCGTCCAAAACAATATAACCGACAGCATCATGAAAAAAGCGCAAATCTTTTTGCCGGAACGCTTCTGCTCCTGTAATTGCACTCCATTTCTTCTTATTCCAAACATAAAGTTCTCCACTCTTTGAACGCTGATCTATGGAAGTTGTTACACACAAAGTTGTATCTGAATGAATATCGGCCCCCAAACAGAAAACAAATTTATCGGCAAATAACCATACTTTATGCGCTTCCAGTCCGTCACGATTCAACTCCATGGCTGTCATTCCAATTTTTCCATTACTCAAGCCACCCACTAAATCACTGTTATTCCCGGACCTTGTCACATTGACATCAGGCATCGGTGCAATATCCTCATACGAAGTGACACCCGGTATCTTCCGCCAGTCCCAAAAAGGAAATACTTCCAGATATTCATCTCCCCGAACATAATAATAAGTTGCTCCGTCTCCCAAGTAATATCCTTTCAGATTATCCTCATTTACCAACTCCGTACCAATCACCCTGCGAGAAGCCATTTTAACCGAAGACATCCAATCTTTGCTACGATGAACCGTGTAATCGGAATCATCAAAATGTTTATGACCTATCAACGTATTACCATGCGCAGGAAAACCTGCCAATCCCATATCTTCAGCAGCAAATGCCAAACTATATGCCTTATGTATCTGAGCATTATGAAAGAATTGCCGTCCCAACGAGCTGACATCCATATATCTGTTCCATATCACCCATCTATAACCTTTGTCAATCAACGAAACCAATATTTCCCTCTGCTGTCCGGTGAACTCGTAATCGGTATCTTTGAACAGCTGAAAGAAGAAACTCATTCCCGTGACAAAAGACAATCCGTAATTTCCGAATTGTTGCTGCGGACCATGCTGATGAAAGCTCCAATCATCTTTAATCCCTTCCTTTCTACCCAATACAATTTCCGAGGCAATAGCATCTCGCGCAGCCTTCACTAAATCTGCATCATTTTGCAAAAGAGCCCGAATCAAGACATTTCCGGCCAACCATACCTTATTTTGTCCCGTCATCCCGAACTTAGCATTCTCCATTACCGCTACAGCAGCCCGGTGCTCCCGGTCTGTCAACTGTTCTTCCAATAAAATAAAAGCAGCTCCCAGTGTTTTAGGAATACCAATCTGATTATACCACCAGTTCAGACAACGAGGCTTGGTATCAAACCAATATTTCAAAGCTAAATGAATTGCCTCTTTTACCTTTTCCGAATGATAATACTCTGTAGTTTTTGAATAATACAGTTTCGACAATTCCAATATTCGTTCCGCATGGAGTTTAGGTTCCCAGCCTGAACGCTTAGTATCTGCATAATTAATGTCAGTCCACGAACCGTCTGCCGACATCAATGACAGATAACCATCTATTTTTTTCAAATCAAAAGGATAAAGTTGGTGCAACTCCACTACCGCCTGATCAGACATCTCCTTTTCCGGTTTTATCTTTATCAAATCCGAAAGCAATGAATCCTGCTCTATGGATGACGGTATTAACATCTGCCTGTAGTTCTCTTTTATTTGTTTTAATTCTCCGACTCCGGCAGCTTTCCCCATCAAGACATGGAATATCAAACTACAGATTAAGGTCAACTTCAAAATATTGCTCATTGTTTTATTGCTATTATGCGTTTAACGAACAAAATTAATGTATTTTTTCGATTCAACGATAAATTAAAATCTAAAATAAAGCCAATCCACGGTTGATGAAAGATATATGGAAATTGAGTGCTATTATAAAAGGCTGTAGTGTACCTTTCGAAAAGACTTTGAAGTTTTCTGAAAACTCTTCCAACTTTTTCAAAAAGGTCTTGAAGTTTTTTACAAAGACTATGGTCTTTTTGGGAAAGCTCTTGGTCTTTTTAAAAAATGTCCTTGTCTTTTTGGAGGTACATGCGAACGTACATGTAAAACATGCTCCCTGACGGGGTGAATTTTGTGTGAAATGAACATTATCGGTCTCCTTTCACACCGAAACATTGATAAACAAAAGGATTCAATACATGCAATGCGTGAAAGCAACTTTTATCAACTTTCTTTTGAAGCCGAAACAACTTTTCGGATTGCCCCAAGTTTTCAAACTGAGCCGCCCCCCAGAGCCCTTTTCAAACTGAGCCCCTACTACAATAAAAAAGAGGAAATTCTTATCGAACTTCCTCTTCTATCGGGGTGGCAGATGGGACTCGAACCCACGACATTCAGAACCACAATCTGACGCTCTAACCAACTGAACTACAGCCACCATATTGGCTTTCCTTTCAAAAGCGATGCAAAGGTAAGGCTTTTTTTTATATCTGCAAACTTTTTGCCGAAAAATTATTCAAAAAAATATTCTTTTATTCCTCTACTGTATGCATCAAACAATATTCTAGCTCTCATAAGAAAACGTTTCATCGCACTAACCTCCTCATTTTTAATCGGTTTATCAAGGAAAGAAGCCGGATAAAGCTCAAATCCTTTTTTTCCACTTAAATTGGGACGTGAAGTCCAAACTAGAGAATATTCACAGTTAATCAAACGAGTTATTCTAAAAATACGCTGCAATTCCAATTTCACCATAGCTCCCCCATCCGTATCTTCTTTCGACATGTTTGATATAAAATTACCCAATGAATACACAACGACATGTTTGGCAGGAGTATGCTTATCTTGTATGACCTCCATGGGTTGAAGTACATGGGGATGAGAACCTATCACATGATCTACCCCCTGAGTTATCATCCAATCTGCCAAGTCCCGTTCCGAACGCTCAGGCAACGAACGATATTCTATCCCCCAATGCATACACGCTATAATGACATCGGGCATCATGCGGCGCGCCTTAAGAATATCTTTCTTAATTTGTTCCCGGTCAATGTAGTTCACCACATTGGGCGGAGTGACTTCAATGCCGTTTGTTCCATAAGTATAATTGAGCAGAACAATACGAAAATGATTCTTTTCTATCAACAAGGGATAACCCTCATCCCGTTTGCCCTTATTTACATAAGTGCCCGCATGTGGAATATGCAAGGAGTCCAGCATCAGGATGGTGCGTTCCAATCCTTTTTTCCTTCGGTCAAGACAATGATTATTCGCTGTAAGCAACACATCAAAACCGGCCTCTTTAACAGCATACAAATATTCATCGGGAGCACTAAACGCCGGATAACCGCTATAGGGCTTGCCACCCAATGTCACTTCCAGATTGGCAACAGCCAAGTCTGCCGCACTTATCTCATCTTTTACATGCTTGAAACAAGACGAATAATCATAGGATGTCCCTACACGGGCAGCCTCTATTTGTGCCTGATGCTGCATCAGGTCTCCCACAAACAACAAGGTTATTTTCTCTTGCGCAGTAAGCGAAAGACTAAAGCACAAGCTGAACAGTATAAAGAGCTGCCGCATATTAAAGGTATGATTTACAACGTTAATAATCGGCAAGATAAAGAGAATATTCGGAAAAGCCAAAGATACCGGTGAAAAACGATATTATAGGCTTACTATTTCCTGCAAGATGCCGACCGCTGTTTCTACTGTTTCCACATTCTTTATCACCATACTGCGTTTACCATTCTGCTCACGAAGATTGCAATAACGGGGATTCTTTCCCATGTAATCAATCACTTTTCCAAAGGCTGCACTCTGATAGTAAGGACTGTCAGGATTACTCACAAAGAACAGCGTCATTCGTCCGGCTTTCAAGAAAACTTTCTCTGCACCCAAGCGTTTTGCCATCCGGCGCAAGGGAACAATGCGAAGCAGTTCCTGACCTTCGCGCGGAACTTTCCCGAAACGGTCTTCCAAACGGGATTTGAATGCCAACACATCTTTATCCAGCTCCAAGCCATCCAACTCACGATAAAGCAACATACGTTCGCTGCTGCTGGGAATGTATTCATTGGGAAACAATAATTCCAAATCACTTTCCACCTGACACTCATCCACAAAGTTTTCACCACTTATTTTTTCCTCACCTGCCGCTTGCAGCTCTTCAGCATAAAGGTCTGCAAATTCATCCTCTTTCAGCTCTTTCACAGCCTCAGCCAAAATCTTCTGATAAGTTTCGTATCCCAAATCGGCAATGAAACCACTTTGTTCGGCACCCAACATATTACCTGCTCCACGGATATCAAGATCCTGCATGGCAATGTGGATTCCACTACCCAAATCACTAAAGTTCTCTATGGCCTGCAGACGACGCTTAGCTTCGGGAGTCAACGAAGTGAGTGGAGGAGCCAATAAATAGCAAAATGCTTTCTTATTGCTACGTCCCACACGTCCACGCATCTGATGCAAATCGCTCAATCCGAAATTCTGCGCCTGATTGATGATAATGGTATTGGCATTGGGGATATCAATTCCACTTTCGATAATGGTAGTCGCCAGCAGCACATCATAATCATAGTTCACAAAGTCGAAAATAATCTTCTCAAGTTTTTCCGGCTCCATCTGTCCATGACCGATGCAAACACGGCAGTCCGGGATGTTTCGTTTAATCATTGCTTCCAGCTCCACCAGGTTCTGTATCCTATTGTTTACAAAAAATACCTGACCGTTACGACTCATTTCGAAGTTGATAGCCTCAGTGATAATTTCTTCATTGAATGTATGCACCTCGGTCTGGATGGGGTAGCGATTGGGGGGAGGAGTCTGTATCACAGAAAGGTCGCGCGCGCCCATCAGTGAAAACTGCAAAGTACGCGGAATAGGGGTAGCCGTCATGGTCAGAGTATCAACATTGACTTTTATCTGGCGAAGTTTCTCTTTTACGCTGACTCCGAACTTCTGCTCCTCATCTATAATCAGTAGCCCCAAATCCTTGAACTTAATGCTTTTGCCAATAATTTTATGCGTACCAATCAGAATATTAATCTTGCCTTCTCCCAATTCTTTCACGATGCGGGAACTGTCTTTGGCACTACGAGCCCGACTCAGATAATCCACTTTACACGGAAAATCCTTCAATCGTTCACGGAAAGTCTGAAAGTGCTGATAAGCCAATACGGTAGTCGGTACAAGTACCGCCACTTGTTTGTTGTCCGTCACAGCCTTAAAAGCAGCACGCACTGCTATTTCCGTTTTTCCAAAACCAACATCCCCGCACACCAGACGGTCCATCGGACGTTCGCTTTCCATATCAGCCTTTACATCCTGAGTTGTCTTCAGCTGGTCAGGAGTATCCTCATAAATAAAGCTGGCCTCCAGCTCATGCTGCAAAAAGCTGTCGGGAGTATAGCTGAAGCCCTTCTCCTGCTTTCGCTGAGAGTATAACTTAATCAAATCACGGGCAATATCTTTAATCTTGGTCTTGGTGCGTTCCTTCATTTTCTCCCAAGCACCGGTACCCAGTTTATTGAGGCGCGGAGTTTCTCCTTCCTTCCCTTTATACTTGGAAATCTTGTGCAAGGAATGAATAGACACAAAGACGACATCCTCATTTTGATAAACCAACTTGATAACCTCTTGCGTGGTATCGCCGTTGGGGATACGCACCAGCCCGGCAAACTTCCCTACTCCATGGTCAATGTGCACAACATAATCTCCCGGTTCAAATTGGCTCAACTCTTTTAATGTCAGTGCCACTTTGCCGCTACGGGCCTTGTCACTCCGAAGGTTATATTTATGAAAGCGGTCGAATATCTGATGGTCGGTAAAAAAACAGCTCCGAAGAGTATTATCGCTAAATCCTTCGTGCAATGTCTTATTGACCGGAGTGAATGCTATTTTATCTCCCCGCTCCTCAAAAATATCTTTCAACCGCTTAGCCTGTTTTTCACTGTCCGTACATATATATAATGTATAGCCCTGTTCCAGATAATCGGTAAACGTACTGCTTACCAAATCAAAGTTCTTGTGAAAAATCGGTTGCGCACTTGTATCAAAGGGCAAAGTGGCCTGCGGAGTACCCGTAGGCTTATTCCCAAATTCTATTCTTTTGAACTCTAACGCACGAACTGCAAACTCTGAACCATCAATCAACTTTGTCTCCAAACTCATCAATTCTGTCTTCTCCCCTTCATAAGCAGCCAAAGCCTGTGGAGAGAGCGCCTCATCTCTGACGGATTGGATTCTTTCGCGTACCCACAGGAAATCTTTCATTGCCAATACGGTATCCTTTGGTATAAACTCAAAAAAAGAAACACCGTTCCTGTCCGTCGCCTTTGTCAGTTCCGGCACAATGGCTATGCTTTGCTTCTTTTCCTTCGAGAGCTGATTCTCCACTTCAAAAGTGCGGATACTGTCCACCTCGTCACCAAAGAAATCGATGCGATAAGGATATTCAGAAGCAAAAGAAAAAACATCGATAATGCTTCCTCTTACTGCATATTGCCCCGGCTCATACACATAATCCACATGCTCAAACCCATAGCTGGTAAGCACTTCTGCAATAAACTCAGTATCCACATGTTCACCTACACTCAGCTTCAATGTTTTATCAGTCAGTTCTTCTTGTGAAACAACCTTTTCGGCAAGAGCATCGGGATAGGTTACAACACACAAAGTATCACCTTTCTGCAAACGGCTCAATACTTCCGTGCGAAGGATCTCATTTGCCGCATCCTTTTGCCCGTATTTGATGGCACGACGATATGAAGAAGGAAAGAATAAAATATTCTCTTCTCCATTTACTTGCGTCAAGTCATGATAAAAATAACCTGCCTCTTCCTGATCTCCCAATATAAAAACAAACGTCTGTTTATTTTCTCTGATAAAGGAGGAAATAAATAAAGGTGTCGCTGAAGCATGTAAGCCTCCCAGGAAAATAGTCCTCACCGAGGAATCTTCCAATAACGCAGCCAATCCCGCAGTATTCGGGTGTCCGGCATATATACGTTGTAATTCCGAAATGTCCATATCTTCGTTTAAGATGGGAACAAAATTAGAGAATTTTCTTATTACTTCCTCTAATTATAGCCAACTATTTAAGATTTTACTTACTTTTGTGACTCAATGTTTAAATCATGGAAACAAAAGTAATAAGCACAATTAAAGGACACGCACGTGTAGATGTAGCCGATGTGCTACGCGGATTGGCAGTAATGGGAATCATCATTCTGCACTCCATTGAGCATTTTAATTTCTATTCATTTCCAGATACAACCACGCAGAGTGACTGGCTCAACTTTACGGACAAAGCAATCTGGAATGGATTATTCTTCATGTTCGGCGGAAAGGCATATGCCGTATTTGCCCTTCTCTTCGGCTTTAGTTTTTTTATTCAGAACGATAATCAGCGCATGCGCGGCAACGATTTCCGATTACGTTTCTGCTGGCGGCTCATCCTGTTATTCTTAATAGGCAATATCAATGCCAGCTTCTTCACCGCGGAAGTGCTGGTACTTTATTCACTGGTAGGTTTTATCCTGCCCCTCACCTGCCGTCTGAAAGACAAATGGGTATTCCTTCTCGCTTGCGTGCTATTGATACAGCCTTTGCCACTTTACTATGTAATACGTGCCTGCCTGGACCCGTCTTTCATTACTCCGGCCATTCCCACCCGCAGCTTTTGGGATGCCACCTTTGCCGTACAAAGTCATGGTTCGTTTTTGGAAACAGTCCGGGTGAATTTATGGGAAGGACAAATAGCCAGTCTTGCCTGGGCATGGGATCACGGACGTGTATTCCAAACGGCAGCTTTGTTTTTGTTGGGTATGTTAATCGGACGACGCGGACTATTCCAAAAAGAGAACTTGAAGGTATGGAATAAAATACTTGCCGGTGCACTTATCGCATTCTTTCCTTTATACGGATTAGGCAATATGTTGCCGGCATTCATTGTCAATAAATCAATATTGACCCCTTTATCACTTATCATCACCTCGCTTTCTAACTTCTCATTCATGTTGGTATTGGTTTCGGGAGTTATCTTTGCATTCTATAATACAAATATGCATTATCTTTTAATGAAAATCACTCCATACGGAAAGATGAGTCTTACCAACTATATTACTCAAAGCATAGTAGGTTCTATGTTATACTATAACTGGGGATTTGCTCTTCACAACCAATGTGGCATCACTGTCAGTTGCCTGGCGGGTATCGCATTCTTCATCTTGCAGTTTACATTCTGCCGCTGGTGGATGAGCCATCATTCACACGGACCGATGGAATACATATGGAAACGTGCCACTTGGCTGAAATGAGAACTTAAAAGAGCTTCCGGTTGTTTTACACATAAATAGAAATATAACTTATGGCTAATATGCATAATGAAATAGAATACGTTTTCAATTTACTCGAAAATCATCGTTTGAAAGAAGCATTGGTACAAATCCATGCCATGGCCAGCCAATGTTCCAGCTGGCAGCTGCGTACTGACGTAGAAACACTGCAAACGACATACGATCTGATGTTGCAATACAACGCAAAGGGCATAAAAGATCCCAAACAAAAGGATATGTATAATAAAATATTCCGATCGGCTTACGAAATGGCAGAACGGACACATATCATGAAAAACAGTACATCTTCTTTTGCTTTATATTATGATTTGATACGCACTTATGAGCACGCTAAACCGCATACTCTTTCCGAACTGCAAATGCAATTGGAAGCCTATACGGAAGATGCAGCGACAGCTCCTCTGATTTACAGTGATGCCAATCGCTGTAAATCAGAATTGGCAGGAATACGCGAACGTCATGAAAAAGCACTCAACGAGTTATTCGAAAGAACCTGGGTTTCTTTATATTGGACGGAAGCCGAAGCACAGGAAGCCCAGACACTGCTCAATTCACTTCTGGTACCGGTCAATGATCTTTGCGTCTTCATCAGTGCCGTCACGATGAGCCAATCCAGAATTTTTGATATACGAAAATATATGCTGCTCCTCGAAGCGTATAATCACCCTGATCCTATGGTGAACCAACGTGCTATCGTAGGTATAGTGATAACTGCACTTTTCCATGAACATCGTATCATGATGTATCCCGAAGCACGTGCAAAGCTCTCACTACTCAATGAAGATGCTGATTTTATTAAGAACCTGCATACCATACAGATTCAATTGCAGCTTTCACGCGAGACACAGAAAATAGACAGGAAGATGCGGGAAGAAATCATTCCCGAAATGATGAGAAATCCGCGAATTGGGAACTCCAACAAAATCGGGTTCGATGAAACAGAAGACTCCGATGATCTTAACCCGGAATGGGAAAACTGGATTGACAAATCGGGCATTACTGACAAATTACGTGAAATGGGCGAATTGCAAATGGAGGGAGCTGATGTTTATATGAGCACATTCTCTCAACTAAAGCAGTTCCCCTTTTTCCGCCAAATGTCACATTGGTTCTATCCTTTCGACCGCCAATTTCCCGATATTGTTACCATATTTGGAGATAATGAAGAAAAGAGAATGTCCTTATTGGACATTATACTCAATAGCGATTCCTTCTGCAATTCAGATAAATATTCTTTCTGTTTCAGCTTGATACAAATGCCTGAATCACAAAGAGAGCTGATGATACATCAGATGAACGAGCAAAGCTCTGTATCGCAAGAACAGCTGGAACAGATAACAAAGATGACGAAGTCCACCTTGAAAAAAGAGAATATCAGTCGCCAGTATATTCATGATTTATATCGCTTCTTCAAATTATGGTCTCGCCGTTCCGAAGAAAAAGACATTTTCGAAAGCCGCTTTGAACTGTGGAAATATAACAGCCTTAAAAAAGCAATAACCCAACCTGAAGAACTGAAAAAGTTGGCAGATTATTTCTTCCAAAAAGATTATATGGAGGAAGCATTCCAGCTATACAGCATCCTGCTTGAAGAGAATAAAACCAACTCCGAGTTATGGCAGAAAGCCGGTTATTCCCTCCAGAAATTGGGAAATTACGATAAAGCGTTGAGTTATTATAAACAAGCTGATATCATTGCCCCGGATGCCTTATGGACTAACCGTCATCTGGCCTTGTGTTACCATAAGCTGGGCATGCCTGAACAGGCATTGCAATACTTCAAAAAAGTAGAAATTGTTCAGCCCGACAATTTAAACCTGTCCTTACAGATTGGTCAATGTCTGGTAGCCTTGAAAAGATACGAAGAGGCTTTGGGGTACTTCTTTAAAGTGGAATACATGGAAAAAAATCCCAATAATGCACGCCGTGCTATCGGCTGGTGTTCATTTGTTATCGGCAAATATGAAGAAGCACGTAAATATTATGATCTACTGCTTCAGGCTACCAAGCCCAAAATGCAAGACTGGATGAATGCAGGACATTTATACTATACATTAGGAAATATTGAAACGGCTATCAACTATTATCAAAAAGCACAGAGTATGTGCGAAGACCGTAACATGTTCCTTACCTTCTATTTGGAAGACAAAAAATACCTTATTGAAAAAGGATTTTCGGAAGAAGATATCTATATTCTATTGGATGAACTACTTTAATGACTTATAAGACAATTCGATACGAGAGAGAAGTTTTGTATAATTATACAGGACTTCTATCTTTATCGGAGATTCATCATCCAATCTATAGTTAGCATGCACGTTATAAGTCTCAGCACCATGATTTACACAACGTCCGATATCATTGGGCAAAACTGTATCTACCCTGAAATCCCCCAAGTTTAGTAAAAAATAGAAAAAGCCATCCAAGCCATCACTATCCATTACATAAGCCTGTATATTCAAATTTGCCCGATAATTAATATGATTATCATAATTATAATAACTATGACACACATAAGTACTGTCATTTAATTCATGATGTGAGGTAATGGATTCCATCAGTTTTCCATCATCACCAAATATATATTTCGTACAGACGCGTTTTAAGAAATCATTTCCTTCCACTCCAAAATAGTCCGACTTGATACACAATGTATCAGCTCCGTATTCATAAGTCGAAGTCTTAAAAACATCCCACGTTTCCGAACCTCTTTTCAACAAACAACGTGTACGACTTTCTATCGCCTTGCCTTTAGCCATTTTAAAAGTTACCGAGCAAAGCTTACTTCCCGAATGAAGGCAATCCATTTTTCCTATGGTTACCTTATCGCCCGCATACACTATCGGAGTATCACCATAACGTATTATTCTGCCGTCACCATCATACTCTATATCCGATATAACCTCTTCTTCTTCTGTCAGGTCAGTTACTTTTGCTATAAGTGTTTCGTCTTTATTTTCTTTACAACTCAAGTTTGCAAACAGTAAGAAGCTCACTACAATATATTTTACAATCGCTTCAATTTTCATACTTCAATCATCCTATCTGTGCAAATAAAACAAAAAATATTAGAACTATGCACAATTTGGATGATTTTAACTCAACTTCTTTTTATCCCTTCTGTTGTAGATTGCAATTATAAAAGAAATAAGAATATATGGAATGGGTAATACATCTATTAAGACAACATTCAGAACTGGCTATTTTTCTCACTATTGCCGCAGGATTCTGGATTGGTAAAATCAAAGTAGGACAATTCAGTCTGGGAATCGTCACCAGCGTACTTTTGGTCGGAGTACTGGTAGGTCAACTCGACATCACCATTGAAGAGCCGGTCAAATCGGTTTTCTTTCTACTATTTTTATTTGCCATCGGTTACAAAGTGGGACCGCAATTCTTTCGTGGATTAAAAAAAGACGGCTTGCCACAAGTGGGATTTGCCGTCTTAATGTGCGTTGGCTGTTTGGTTATAACCTGGATTTTAGCACTTATAATGGGATATAATGCAGGCGAAGCAGCCGGATTACTGGCAGGTGCACAAACCATTTCTGCTGTTATCGGAGTAGCAGACGACACCATCAATGGCTTAAACATCAGCACAGAGCAGAAAAACAATATGATAAATATTATTCCCGTAGCTTATGCTGTTACCTATATCTATGGAACTGCAGGGTCAGCATGGGTGCTCTCTTCTTTGGGTCCGAAAATGTTGGGCGGACTGGAAAAAGTAAAAGCTGCCTGTAAAGAACTGGAAGCAAAAATGGGAACGAGTGAGGCTGATGAGCCCGGCTTCGAACATGCTCGCCGACCGGTCGTATTCCGTGCTTATACCATAGAAAACAATTGGTTTGGAAATGGTAAAACGGTAGAGCAACTCGAATCTTACTTTATTTCGCAAGGGAAAAGGCTGTTTGTTGAAAGAATGAGACATAATCATACCATTATTAACGAAATTCTTCCAGGACAATTATTACAAAAAGGTGACGAAGTAGTATTAAGTGGACGTCGTGAATTTGCCATAGGAGAAGAAGATTGGATTGGCGAAGAAGTGATAGATCCCCAGTTGCTTGATTTCCCTGTAGAGGTATTGCCGGTCATGATACATAAGAAACCATATGCCAACCAAAAACTTGAATTCATTCGTAAGCAACCTTTCATGCATGGAGTGAGTGTAAGACGCATCAAACGTGCGGGTATTGATATTCCCGTGTTTGCCCAAACCATGGTCGATTCAGGTGATACATTAGAATTGGTAGGACTGAAGAAAGAAGTAGAAACAGCTGCTAAGCAATTAGGATATATCGACCGGCCTACCAATGCTACCGATATGGTATTTGTCGGCATCGGCATCTTAATAGGAGGAGTTATCGGCGCCTTGGCCATTCACATAGGCGGAGTTCCCATCAGTCTCAGCACAAGTGGAGGAGCACTGATTGCAGGCCTGGTATTCGGATGGTTGCGCAGTAAACACCCCACATTCGGACAAATTCCGGAATCCTCTCTATGGGTATTGAATAATGTAGGATTGAATATGTTTATAGCCGTCGTAGGAATCTCTGCAGGTCCCAGTTTCATCCAAGGACTGAAAGAAGTAGGACCGATGCTTTTTATTATCGGCATCCTTGCCACTTCATTGCCTTTATTGCTAGGACTGATATTGGCCCGATATGTATTTCACTTCCATCCTGCACTGGCATTGGGATGCACAGCCGGAGCGCGAACTACCACTGCTGCACTGGGAGCTATTCAGGAAGCAGTAGGCAGTGAGACCCCATCGCTCGGCTATACCGTGACCTACGCCGTGGGGAACACCCTTCTCATTATTTGGGGAGTAGTCATTGTTTTATTAATGTAATCATCTAAACCTTATAACATTATGGAATATTTAAGCGATAAGAGCAGCGTAGCGAAAATGGACAAGAACTTGGAAAAAATCAGTCCGTTTGAGCTCAAGAACCGTTTGATAGAAATGGCAGATGAAAGTGTGAAGAAGATGGCACACGTCATGCTGAATGCCGGCAGAGGAAACCCCAACTGGATTGCCACCGAAGCTCGTGAAGCCTTCTTCATTTTGGGATCTTTTGCCATTGCAGAATCTCGACGTGTCATGGATATGTCTGAAGGAATAGCCGGTATTCCTCAGAAAGAAGGTATTGCCCAACGGTTTGAGCTGTGGCTGAAAACCCATGAAGGCGAACCGGGAATCGGTCTGTTGAAGCGTACTTATAATTATATGTTGATGGAACATGCAGTCGATCCTGATTCCTTAGTACATGAGTGGGCCGAAAGTATGGCAGGCAACCAATATCCGATGCCTGACCGTATCCTGAAGTATACGGAAATACTTGTACGCGACTATCTGAATCGGGAAATGTGTGACGGACGTCCCCCTCAAGGCAACTTTGACCTTTTTGCCACCGAAGGCGGTACGGCAGGCATGTGCTATGTATTCGATTCGTTAGAAGAAAACTTCCTATTGCACCGCGGAGACAGCATCGCTTTGATGGTTCCTGCCTTTACTCCATACATCGAAATACCCGAACTGACTCGTTACGATTATGACGTACTGAACATCAGCGCTGACACGATAGACGAAAACGGCTTGCACACCTGGCAATACAAAGTAGAGGATATCAACAAGTTGCGTGACCCGAAGTACAAAGCCCTGTTTGTAATTAACCCGAGCAATCCGCCCAGCTACGAGCTGAACAAGGAATGTGTAGATGCCATCAAAGACGTAGTAAATCGTTGGAATCCAAACCTGATGATAATAACAGATGATGTCTATGGAACTTTTGTTCCCGGATTTAGAAGTCTGTTGGCAGATTTACCGTTCAATACCATCTGCGTATATTCATTCTCGAAGTATTTCGGAGCTACGGGATGGCGCATAGCCGTCAATGCCATCCACGAAAATAATGTATTCGACAAGCTGATTGCCGCTTTACCCCGTAAACGCAAAAGTGAACTTGCCAAACGATACGGTTCTTTGACTACAGATGTAGAAAAGATGAAATTCATTGACCGCATGGTGGCCGACAGCCGTCAGGTTGCTCTAAACCACACCGCCGGACTGTCACTTCCACAACAAATGCAAATGTCATTGTTTGCTGCTTTCTCATTGCTTGATAAAGAGGATAAATATCGTCATGCCATGCTTAATCTGATTCATAGCAGACTGAAAGCATTATGGGATAATACCGGATTTATTTTACCCGATGACCCGCTTCGTGCCGGATATTATTCGGAAATAGATATGCTGGTATGGGCAAAGAAATTCTATGGCGATGATTTCGTCCATTACCTGAAATCAACATATAATCCACTAAATGTGGTCTTTCGTCTGGCAACAGAAACCGGATTGGTAGTGCTGAACGGAGGGGGATTCGACGGACCTGAATGGAGCATACGAGTCTCTTTAGCCAATCTTAATGAGAAAGATTACATCAAAATAGGGCTGAGCATTCGCAGAATCCTGAATGAATATGCCGAAAAATGGAAGAGTGAAAACAAGTCTTAAGGCTAATAAAAAAGCGAGGAAGGTATATCACAAATGCATACCTCCCGGCGACTTGACCGGGCTCATCAAATGGGGTGACGGGAAGCTGGAAGAGTATGCCGATGGCAGCAGCCATACTTATACTATCCGCCCCATACCGTGGTGGTGGAAATGAATGGCGTGGAAGAAGTGGACTTTTTAAGTTCTGATGCCATACGTAACTTATCCTTCCTGCACAAAAAACATATGCGCAGAAGGGTTATTCCCAATGGCTCGGTAGTCTTATCATTTTGTCATCCTGAGCGTAGTGAAGGAAGTGTTTACATCTACTTTATGTTAACAGATTCTTCGCAAAGCTCAGAATGGCAGAACTAAATGATAGCATTGTCAATGTTTTGACTTTATCCTATAGCCTAAACTTGCAGAAGTTCCCCTGTGATTATCAACGGAAACACTTCCCGGAGTATAATGTTACTTCAATCTTCCTCTAGATTTTTCAAAACCTATCATTGGAGTATCTATTACTTTATTCTTAAATCCATTAATGTAAAAACTACTACAATCATTTAATTTAATAATGATTTTATTTTTATTCTTATTTATATTCCCCCCATCAACATGCAAAGTATTCAAAAACGACTTATTCTCA
>OJOL01001158.1_pt1 | contig 17336 bp, 10 predicted proteins | sample 1598121 | NCBI WGS metagenome assembly OJOL01 (sample SAMN01915219, study PRJEB22387) | human gut metagenome | isolation source: stool | host: Homo sapiens | place: USA
GATAATAAACGGGCAGCATAACAAAAAAAGAAGGCATCCTTTTCAGACACCTTCTCTTTTTGCCTCATTAGAGGATTGGAAACTTTCTATTGTTTAGGCGTATCATCCGTCTTCTTTCCTTTATCCAGCCATTTCTCTTGGATGGTCTGCATCAGTTCATAGAAGTTAGGGATGAACATCGTGGCGAATATCGTATTGATAGCCATACCGAATACTACCGCCGCACCTAAGGATATACGGCTGGCCGCTCCCGCTCCGGTAGCGAAAAGCAAAGGCATGACACCCAATACAAAGGCGAACGAGGTCATCAGGATCGGACGTAAACGAACGTGTCCGGCTTCCAAGGCGGAATCCCGTATCGGATTACCTTCCTTTCGGAAATCCCGGGCGAACTCTACGATCAAGATACCATTCTTGGCGGACAAGGCGATCAATAAGATAATACCGATCTGGGTATATACGCTTACCGGAACCCCCATCACCCAGCAGCCGATAATAGCTCCCAACAAGGCGATCGGCAAACCCATGATAGCCGCCAACGGACTTGTCCAGCTCTCATATTGAGCCGAGAGAACCAAGAAAGCGACTAGCAACGCCATGGCGAAAATAATCACCGTCGTAGATCCTGCTTTCGTCTCTTGATAAGCGACCGAGGTCCATTCATATCCAAAATTATCACCTAATTGTTCCTGTATCAGCTCCTCCATCGCTAGGATCGCTTCTCCAGAGCTATATTTCGGGTTGGCGATACAAGTAATAGCCGCCGATGAATACATATTATATAGGTTGATCTGGTCTAATCCCAATTGCTCGTCTAATTCGATAAAAGAGGAGAAGGGTACCATCTCTCCTTTACTATTCGCCAGACTCAAACGGAGTACATCATCGATCACTTTCTGCGCCTCTCCGTTCGCCTCGATCTTAACTTGGTAAATACGTCCGAACTCCACGAAATCGTTCACGTACGCCGCTCCCATATAATAGCTGAGCGTGGAGAATACTTGATTCAACTGAAGACCGAGCATCTGCACCTTATCCCGGTCTATCTTCAGTAGATACTGCGGGGTATTGGCCTGATACATACAAGAAAGGTTCAGCAATTGCGGTTTCGAGCGGTAGCTGGCCAGCAATGTCTCCACGGCATGCTGCATCTCCGTCGGACCTAGGTTCTTACGATCCTCCAATTGCAGTTGCAAGCCGCCCGAAGCGCCCAACCCCGGGATAGCTGGCGGTACCATACCGAATACCTGCGCTTCTTGGATAGCCGATGCCTCCCGGTTGAAACGGTTGGTCACGGCCTCTGCCGTATGCTCCTTACCTTTACGTTCGTTCCAGTTCTTTAAGATCACGAAGAAGGTGGCCGTATTGGATTGCTCCCCTCCACCCATCACGGAGAATCCGCTAACGCTGATGAATGATTTCACCTCGGGGTACGTCTTTAGGATCTCGTCGATCTGCTTGGTGACCGCCTCCGTCCGGTTCAAGCTCGCCGCCGGGGGTAATTGGGATACGATTAGGAAATAGCCGTCATCCTCTTCGGGTATAAAGGTTGTCGGCCAACGCATAAACAAGATAACCGCTACCGCCGTGATGATACCGTAAACGATCATCGCCGCTCCCGGTCGTTTCAGCATCCGCTCCACGATCGAGTCGTACATCTTCTGAGTCTTTCCGTATACCTTGTTGAATCCTTTGAAGAGGAAGAATTTCGGTTCTTCCGTATTCTTCTCCAAGAAAAGGGCGCAAAGTGAGGGCGTAAGCGTAAGCGAGTTAAATCCGCTTAATACGGTAGCGGCGGCGATTGTCAAGGCGAATTGCTTATAGAGCTGCCCGGAGATACCGCTGATAAACGTTGTCGGGATAAATACCGCCAATAATACCAATACCACGCCCACGATAGGCCCTACGATCTCATCCATGGCCTTCGATACCGCCTCATGGGCCGTATATTTCCCGGTATCGAGGAGCCGGGTGGAGTTCTCTACCACCACGATGGCGTCGTCTACCACCACCGCTATCGCCAGAATCAAGCCGAATAAGGTCAACGTATTAATGGAGAAGCCTAAAGCCGCCATGACCGCCAGCGTACCGATCAATGAGACCGGAATCGTAATGAACGGGATGACTACCGCCCGGAAATTCTGTAAGAATAAGAAGATAACCAAGACCACCAGCAAGGTTGTCTCCAAGAACGTGATAAGCACCTCATGGATGGAGGCGTCGATCACCTCGGTCGTATCCAAGGTCACTTTGTATTCCACGCCTTCGGGTAAGGAACTGCCTAATTCTTTCATCTTGGCCTTTACCACCTTCGATACATCCAATGAGTTGGAACCCGGCAACTGGTAGATCGCTATCGCAGCAGTCGGCTGTCCGCTTAATTTAGAGACCACGTTGTAAGAGGAGCTACCCAACTCTATGCGGGCGATATCCTTCAATCGCAGGATCTTGCCACCTTGCCCGGTCTTAAGGACAATATTGCCGAACTCATCCGGTGTCGTCAACCGTCCTTTCACGGTCAAGGTATATTGATAGGGGTTATCCGCCCGTAGAATCGGTTGGCCTACGTAACCGGCGGATACTTGGGCGTTTTGCGTGGATATGGCTTGATAGACCATGTCCGGCGTCAAGTTACGGATACGCATCGCCTCCGGGTCTAGCCAGATACGCATGCTATAGTTTCCGGCTCCCATCACCTGTACCGAGCCTACACCCGGCAGGCGGGTTAGCTGGTCTATCATATTTAAGGTGGCGTAATTACTTAAATACAACCCGTCGTAAATGGAATCCTTGGAACTTAGGGTAAGCATCATCACAATATTGGAGGATTGCTTGCGGGTGGTGATACCTTGTACGATCACGGGTTCCGGTAAGCTGCTCTGGGCGATACTCACCCGGTTTTGCACCATGACGGTCGCCATATCGATATCCGTTCCCACGGCGAAGGTGATCGTTAGGGAGTAAGCCCCCGAACTGGAGGAGTTTGAACTCATGTAAAGCATACCGTCCACGCCGTTTACCTGTTGCTCGATCGGTAAACCTACGGTTTGCGCTACCGTCTGTGCGTCCGCCCCGGGATAAACGGCGGATACCTGTACGGCAGGCGGCGTGATCTCCGGATACTGGGCGATCGGTAATATATTGAGGGGGACCAAACCCGCCACGACGATGATCAGAGCAAGTACGGTGGCGAATATCGGTCTGTTAATAAAGAACTTTACCATAGCTTGCTTATTTTATAGGTTTGATAGTCATGCCATCCCGTACCTTAAGCAGGGCGGAGGTGACATAGGGATCTTTGGGGCCGATACCGGCAGTCACTTGGCGAAGCGTATCGTCTACCAGTTGTCCCACTTCGATAGGACGGTATCGTACGACATTGGAGTCGTTCACGATATAAAGGTACTTCCCTAATTGGTCGGTACCGATCGAGGCGTCGCGAACCAAGACCGCATCCGGCTGCTCGGCATACGGCAGGGTGATGGTGACGTATAAGCCACTCTTCAATACATGCTTCGGGTTATCCAGATTGGCACGTACGTTCAGGGTACCGGTCGATAGGTCGATATTTGGGGATAGATAATCCAGCCGGCCCGTATACGCATTGCCGCCATCCTTGCCTATGCTGACGAGGATCTCGGTCGGAAGTTTCACGGTGCTATCGTTGCGGGCGGCTTCCAGCATCATCTTCATGAACTGGTTATCCTCGATATTGAAATTGGCGAACATCAAGTCGTCCTTGTATAAGGTGGCCAAGGTAACCGGCTGGACGGCTCCGTTGATGTAATTACCTATATCGTAGCTGGCCCGGGTAACCGCACCGTCGAAAGGCGCACGGATATAGCAATAGCTCAAGTTGGTCCGTGCGGTATTCAACTCCGCCTCGGCATTCTTCACGGCAGCCTCAGACTCCGATACGGTAGCCTCCGCTTGGATCACTTGTATCTGGCTTACGGCGCCGCTCTTAGCCGCCTCCTTCATACGCTCGTAGTTACTGCGTGCATATTCCAGCTGGGCTTTGGAGGTCTTTACGGAAGCCTCGGCTTGGGTGACGTTATCTTGATAGGTGTCCGGTTCGATCACGAAGATAAGATCGCCCTTCTTCACCCGGCTTCCGGCCTTGAGGTAAGAGGTACGCAAGTATCCGTTGACACGGGCTACCAAGTCTACTTTCAGTTGTGAACTAAGGTATCCGGGGTATTCTTTCGTCAAGGTAATGTCCCTCACGATCGGCGTGGATACGCTTATGGAGGGCACGGGCGTTTCCATCGGCTTGCTTTTCCCCTTGCAAGACGCCAGTAATAAGGCGGAGGCTCCGATAATCCCTATGTAAACAAATGTCTTCATATCTTTTGTCTTTAATGATTATTTATATTATATTGTTTGAGTGGGCTTTTGTTCGATCGGATCGAACGGCCTACATAGGATTCCATCCTCCGCCCAATGACTGATAAAGCTGTATCAAGTTCAGTAGTGAGCTACCTTGAGCCTGTGTCAATTGGTTCTGGTAGGTGAGGAGGGAGCGTTGCGCGTCCAGTACGTTTTGGAAAGGGGTAAGGCCCTGCTTATAGAGGTCTAGGGAAAGATCCAAGGTCTGTTTTCCTTGGTTTACCACTTCCCGGAGGGCTACGATCTGCTTGATCGAGTTCTTGTACGAGCTCATGGCGTTATCCACTTCCTGTACGGAGGTAAGCACGGTCTGGTTGAATTGCCGGATCGACTCGTCCAACTGGGCTTTCGCCAACCGGGTAGCCTGTATCTTCTGGGTGCCTTGGAAGAAGTTCCACGTAAGGGTAGGGGCGATCTCATAGGTCAAGCTATTATGATTCGCCAGCTTGTCGAAGTCGTGGGAGGCGAAACCGATCGAACCTTTCACGAATACTTTCGGCCACCAATCGGACTTAGAGGCCCCGAGCGAGGCGGCAAGCGCATTGACCTGCCGTTCTGCCGCACGTACATCCGGACGGCGTAGCAACAGGTTTGCCGGCAGCCCTACACCGACCGGCTCGATATATTCCGGCAAGGAAGCGTCTGTCTCCATGATCTTTTGTAGATCGGAAGGGTACAGGCCTAACAGGATCGCCAAGGAGTTCGCGTATTGGATGATACCGGCCTCCAGCATCGGTAGGGAGGCTTTCGTGCTGTAGTATACGGATTGCGCCTGCGCTACGTCCAGTTTAGAGACTAGCCCGGTCTCATACCGTTTCTGGGTGATCTGTACGACGGTCTGTTGGGAGCGGCAGTTCTGTTGCGCTACCTTTACCTCTTGTTGCAGTTCCCTCATATTGATATAGGAGGAGGCTACTTGAGCGCAAAGGGAGACCATAGCGGCGTTGTATTCCTCTTTCGAGGCGGCGAAATTCTCTTTCTCCGCTTTCACCCGGTTCCGGATACTCCCGAATACGTCCACCTCCCAGTTCATATCTACGGTAGCGCTGGAATATTGGGTGATCGCCTTGGGTACCTGATTGATATTGCCGCTACTTTGTTGCCGTGTCCATCCGGCGGAAAGCCCTAGGGTGGGCGAGTAGCTTCCTTGTGCCGACCGCAGGTTGGCTTTCGCCATGGCGATCCTGTCCATCGCCATTTGCACGGAATAGTTTTGTTTCACGGCTACTTCTATCAGCGAGTCCAGCAACGGGTCCTTAAAATTTCTCCACCAATTATCTTCTACGGGAAGTGTCTGCTGGAAATCACTCCCTTCCTCAGACCATGACCCGGGTAGGGCACGGTCTAAATACGTATGCTCTGTCTGCGCCATTACCCCGATCGGTACCAGCAAGCACAACAAAGCATAACATGTCAGGCGTAAATGTTTGTGCATAAATATATATGTTTAGATTTAGCTTTTAGCAAAACAGTTAAGGGTGGGAAATGTTTGTATCTTTGTCTATTTATATATCCTAAAAACTGAAATGTATGGATATCTTATTGGTTATACTAGGCGTTATCTGTTTGTTGGTGGGATTGGCGGGGTGTTTTTTGCCGGTCTTGCCGGGGCCGCCGGTGGCGTATTTGGCTTTGTGGCTGCTGCATTTTACAGGCTATGCGGAATTCACGGTTACGGAGTTGGTCGTGTGGGGATTGCTGGTCGTGTTGGCACAGGCGATGGACTATGTTACGCCCATGCTGGGGACTAAGTATAGCGGAGGGTCCAAGTGGGGAAATTGGGGATGTGCCGTGGGAACCGTGGCCGGCATATTCGTGTTTCCGCCTTGGGGAATCTTGCTGGGTCCTTTCGTGGGGGCTTTCGTGGGGGAACTTTTGGGAGGCAAGGCGTCCGGGGATGCGTTGAAGGCTGGTTTCGGGGCGTTCGCGGGTTTTTTATTGAGTGTCGTGCTGAAGGTTACCCTTTGCGGCTATTTTATTTATAGCTTTGTGAGAGGGATAATTAATTGAAGATGGTAATTAATAATGTGAGATATGTTTGAGAAAATAGTAGTGGTAGATTCTACCGGGTTGAATACATGGGGAGTGGAACGTTTGAAGGAGCTTGGAAAAGAGGTTGTTTTTTATACCGGCATTCCGGAAACGGATGAGGAGACCGTGAACCGGATCGGGGACGCAGATTGTGTGCTCGTCTCTTATAATACACAGATCCGGAGGAACGTGATCGAGGCTTGCCCGAATATCAAATACATCGGGATGTGCTGTACCCTCTATAGCGAGTCTAGCGCGAATGTGGATATAGCCGCCGCACGTGAGCGGGGGATAACGGTCTTGGGTATCCGCGACTATGGCGATGAGGGAGTCGTGGAGTATGTCATTAGCGAGCTGGTCCGTTTGTTGCATGGTTTCGGCGGGAAACAGTGGAGACATAAGGCGTATGAGCTGGGCGGGCAAAAAGTAGGCATCGTGGGATTGGGTCGCACCGGGAGAATGATCGCTGACGCTCTTCGTTTCTTGGGGGCGGAGGTTCATTATTTCAGCCGTACCCGTAAGCCGGATGCCGAGGCCGCCGGTATCGCTTACCTGCCTTTGCGGGAGTTGCTGCCGGAGGTGGATATTTTATGTACTTGCTTGCCTCGTAATACGATTCTTCTGGGGGCGGGCGAGTTTCGTTTGTTCGGTAATCAGAAGATATTGATCAATACGTCGGTAGGGCCGACTTTCCGTGTCCCGGATTTACAACGTTGGCTTAGCGCCCATAAACGGAATTTCTTCTTATGCGATGAGGTGGGTATCGGGAATTATGCGGATACCTTGACGCAGTTCGATAATGTCATATATACCCCGAAAGTCTCCGGCCACTCGGAGCAATGTATGGAGCGATTGTCGCAAAAGGTAATAGCGAATATCGAAAGCTATCAGAATTGATATATCCAGTTGTAGAGACGGGGCACGCCCTGTCTCTACAACTGGGGATAGTATTGATAGGGGATAAGCCCTATCAACCTTCTTTCTCGATCTGCTCCTGAACGATAGCGTCGACGACAGCTACGGTAGTCAGGTTCACGATATCGCGGGTAGAGCTTTCTACGTCGGTGAAGTGGATCGGTTTGTTCAATCCCATCTGGATCGGGCCGATCGTCTCGGTGATACCCAGCGTATCCAATAGCTTGTACGCGCTGTTGGCGGAGCTTAGGTTCGGGAAGATCAAGGTATTCACGTCTTGCCCTTTCAGCTTGTTGAACGGATACATATCGTCGCGCAGCTTCTTGTCGAGGGCGAAGTTTACTTGCATCTCTCCGTCTATCACCATGTCTGGGTATGTCTTATGCAAGAAGTCGATCGCCTCGTGTACTTTCAGCGGGCTGCCCTGCTTGTCGGCCCCGAAGTTCGAGTAAGACAACATCGCCATCACCGGCTCGTGAGCGAAGAACTTCACGGCGTCGTGCGTCAGGCGGGCGATATCGATCAATACCTCGGCCGACGGATGACGGTTGATCAACGTATCGGCCATAAAGAATGTACCCTTCTTGCACGTCAGGATGTTCAAGGCGCCGAAATGCTTGTAGCTCGGACGGATACCGATGATCTGCTCCGCCATCTTGGTAACCTCCGAGTAGCGGCTGTATACACCCGTCACGAAAGCGTCGGCGTCGCCGGTAGCCACCATCATCATACCAAAGGCGTTACGGTCTACCATCTTCTCGCAAGCCTCCGAGTAGGTCACGCCCTCGCGCGCCTTCTTGTCGGAAAGGATGCGGGCGTAGCGGTGGCGGCGTTCCGTCTCGCGGTCGTGGCGGAGGTTGACGATCTCGATACCGTCCAGACTGATATTCTCCTCGGCGGCGATCTTGGCCAGACGCTCCTCGTTACCCAGCAAGATCGGGAAACAGATACCTTCCGCTTTCGCCTCGGCGGCGGCTTTCAGCATATTCACGTGGTTCGCCTCGGCGAATACCACCCGTTTCGGGTTCGCTTTCGCCATATCGGTGAACGAGCGCAAGAGTTTATTATCGTACCCCATCATCTCACGCAAATGGTTGGCGTAGCCCTCCCAGTCGGTGATCGTCTTGCGAGACACGCCCGAGTCGATAGCGGCTTTCGCCACGGCGCAAGATACACGGGTCAGCAAGCGGGGATCGAGCGCTTTCGGAAGGATATAGTCGCGTCCGAAAGTGGTTCGTTTCAGCTTATAGGCGGCGTTCACCACGTCGGGAACCGGTTCCTTGGCAAGGTCGGCGATGGCGTAGACGGCGGCCAGCTTCATCTCCTCGTTGATCGCCTTGGCGTGCGTATCCAAGGCGCCGCGGAAGATATAAGGGAATCCCAGCACGTTGTTGATCTGGTTCGGATAGTCGGAACGTCCGGTAGCGAAGATGATATCATCCCGCGAGTCCATCGCGTCGGCGTAGGAGATCTCCGGGTTCGGGTTCGCCAAGGCGAATACGATCGGGTCGGCGTTCATGCTACGTACCATCTCCTTGGTCAATACGTTCGCCACGGAGAGGCCCAAGAATACGTCGGCTCCCACCACGGCCTCTTGCAAGGTCTTGATCGGACGGTCGGTAGCGAACTCCCGCTTGGCGGCGTTCAAGTCCGGGCGGCTGGTAGAGATGACGCCCTTGCTGTCGCACATGACGATATTCTCCTTGCGCGCTCCCAGCATCACGTACAGTTTCGTACATGAGATAGAGGCGGCTCCGGCGCCGTTCACCACGATCTTCACGTCCTCGATCTTCTTGCCGGCGATCTCCAAGGCGTTGATCAGCCCGGCGCCGGAGATGATTGCCGTACCATGCTGGTCATCGTGCATGACGGGGATATCCAGCTCGTTCTTCAAGCGAGTCTCGATCTCGAAACACTCCGGTGCCTTGATATCCTCCAAGTTGATTCCTCCGAACGTGGGCGAGATCGCCTTCACGGTCTGGATAAACTTCTCCGGATCTTTCTCGTTCACCTCGATATCGAATACGTCGATGCCTGCGAATATTTTGAATAGCAATCCCTTGCCTTCCATCACCGGCTTACCGGCCAAAGGGCCTATATCGCCCAGCCCGAGTACGGCGGTACCGTTGGAGATTACGGCTACCAAATTACCTTTCGCCGTATATTCGTACGCGTCCAGCGGATTCTTCTCGATTTCCAGACACGGCTCGGCTACGCCCGGCGAATAAGCCAGGGATAAATCCGTTTGCGTGCTATGAGGCTTTGTCGGGATGACCTCGATCTTACCCGGTTTGCCCTCGGCATGGTACCGAAGGGCCTCCTCTTTTGTAATCTTTGCCATAGGTATGTTTATTAATTATGTTGTTCCTATTTAAAACCACCGCAAAAGTAACAAATTATTATGAGTTGGCTAGGTTTTGCTTACAAATAGTTTTTGGGAAAGCGTGAATAGTAATCCGATTCCCGCTTGTCGGAGTGAAAGTTTATTGTTACATTTGGGTGTTTAATAACTAGGGTCTCTATCCAAGAGAGGCCCATAATCTGAATGATAGTATGGCAGAACCTAAGAAAAGAAGTATCACCGGTAAGCTGGTGGAGAACAAGTTGACGGCGCGCACGAACGATTTCACGTTCAACGTCACTTACGTACAAAGTCGTTCGATCGGCGACTTATGCAAGCTGGCCGCCGCTCGGCTCGGTACGAAATATTCGGCCTCGGAGATTGAAGGTATTTACAGTGAGATCAAGGGTGTGGCCGAGGAGGAGCTGTACTCGGGCAGTACCGTGGAGTTCGGTTTCACGACGAACAGCTTGGGCGTGGAGGGCTCGTTCATCGGCCCGAAGGCGCAGTTCGACCCGGCGCGCAACAAGGTCGTGCTCCGTTCCACGCCCACGGCGGAGATTCGTTCGAAGCTGACGGACATCAGCGTGATCGTCAGCCACGTGGAGGAGGGGCTGCCTACGATCATCAGCGTGACGGACGTAGCGTCCGGTGCCGTGAATACGAAACTGACCCCGGGCGGAGGATTGACCGGCAGCGGGCAACGTATCAAGATCGCCGGCGAGACGGGAGATGCCGTGGGCTTCTTCTTCGTGAAGGACGGCTCCCAAACGTCGGTAGCCGTGCCGATGACCTCCGTGTTGCGCAACGATCCGTCGGCCTTCTCGCTTATCATCCCCGCCTTGGAGGATGGCACGTATTACTTGGAGGTGGCTACTCGCTCGAGTGGCAACAGTAAAGTCTTTTTGAAGGAAGTACGCCGGAATCGCTTCCCTTATCCATTAACCGTGGGCGGAGGTGGAGATAGCGAAAGCCCCGATGAGGTTTAACTTTTATTCCGGGTGTCGGAAACGAGAACTTCCGACACCCGGAAGCTTTCGTTTCCGATACCCGGAAGCTCTCGTTTCCGATACGTGGAAACGTCCGTTTCCGGCACCCGGAAATGACAACTTGCTTCCTTCCCGCATCCTCTCCTCCTTTCTAAAGGTCTTTCCTGAGATTTTTCCCTACCTTTGGCCTCCATAAAACAAGATTACCATCATGGCATTGAAACTTATCCATACGGCCGACTGACATCCGGGCCGGGCCTTTTTCGGCTCCGACCGGGAATCTCCGGACGAGATATAAGCCGGGATGGATGATTGCGGGAGAGGTAGGCGCTGTTCTCGCGGGACTACGGTAAATTATGAGACCAAAGGTATGAATATTTATTAAACAGTCAATGAAAATCAACGATAATCTTAATAATAAATAATAATGTTAACACGGGAGGAAGAAATAAAGCCGTCTATCACCGTAGTCCCGCGAGGACTTATAAATTTGAAGAATGATGAAGCACCTACTTTACATATTCTTGGTTTTGGCGGCTTTGTTCGCAGCGATCTATTTACTGCCCGAGCGCTCCCCCTTATTTGAGTATTACAGACTGAGGCCTATTTTTGAGATCTCCTCTATCCTGCTGCTAATCGTTGTCTTATACCTGTACCGGCGGGAGAAGAGGCAAGTCAAGATGATCTTCTCCCGTTTGTCTCAAAAGAATTTCTTCTTGGATTTGGCCATACAGTGTGGAGGCATATACATCTGGGAATTCAAGGATGAGGAGTTCTTTTTCAAGTATCCTGTCGGTGACCAGCCGTCGCGAATCGAGTTGGAGGAGATGTGGAAATTGATACATCCCGATGATCTCATCGCTTTCAAGCTGCAGAGGCAATCCTTATGGAAGGCGGACAAGGAGGTATTCCAATGCCGTGCCCGCTTCGCCGGATCTGATTATGAATGGTGGGAATTCCGCTTTAGCGCCATGCCTGCGGTAGATAATGCGGAGGGAGGTAAAGACGTGAGTGGTATACTTATCAATATCAATGACATGAAGAAACGGGAAAAAGAGCTTATCCTCATGAGGGGGTATGAGCAAAAGTTCTTGGCGAACATGAGCCATGAGATACGTACGCCGCTGAACTCTATCGTAGGCTTCTCGAACCTGCTGGCCTCGGAGAAGGACTTAGACGAGGCCGACAAGCAGCTGTTTGCCAAGACGATCAATCAGAGCTGCGATCTGTTGTTGGTGCTCATCAATGATATTCTGGAGGTTTCGAGACTTCAATCGGGACAAATGAAATTCGAGAAAGAGAGCTGCTCCGTCAAGGAGTTGGTCGACGATCTTTACCTCGCCCATCAGTTATTGGTCCCCACCCACCTACGATTCTCGAAAGAGGCGGAGGGGGATTTGTTTATCTATACGGATAAAAAGAGACTTTCGCAAGTTATAACCAATTTCTTGACAAACGCTTGTAAATTCACGAATAGCGGATATATAAAATTGGGATTTAAGCATCTGAGGGGGACGGATGAGGCGGCGATTTTTGTCGAGGATTCCGGGATCGGTCTATCGGAGGAGGAACAAGAGAAGGTATTCAGCCGTTTTTTCAAGCAAGATGAATTCAGCCAAGGGGCCGGTCTAGGGTTGTCTATCTGCCAAGGAATCGTACAAAACTTGGGGGGACGGATAGCGCTGAGTTCTAAGCAGGGAGAAGGAAGCCGCTTCTCGGTCGTGCTGCCGGTATACAAGGGGGGATAGTGGAGCGGGAAGCGGATGTCTTGCCGACCCTAGACGGGATTCTCATTTTATTCCTCTTTTTGCTCGATTTTTGTGGATTTACCTCTTTGGGTTATAATGACGATAATTCCATTGCTAGCTTTAGGCCCCCATATGGCAGCGTCTGATCCTTTTAGTAAAAATATCTCTTCTATGTCGTTAACGGGGTAATCTAGGATGTCGAAATCGATAAAAGGCGTGTCATCGATCACGACTAGGGGTTTCCCTTCATTTTTTGATCTAAAGGAAGTTATCGCGTCACGGAGTACCGGATAATATTTTTGCTTAACGTCATCGAAGATAAATTTAACCCCGCTAAAGCGAGATAATAACGATTTCATCTCATTTATATGCCACCGTTCTATATCTTGGGAGCTATAAATACGGCTGGAAGCTTGGACAGGCGAATAGAGTCCTTGATTCTGTTTTTCTTTCTTGAATGCCTTGATTTCTACATTCTCCAACTCGATGGTCTTCCATATATCATCATCTGGCCTTTTATCAGGTTCCGATTGTTCCTGGTCGATTGTTAAAGTCTTGGCCAAAGTATCCAATACGAGATTCTTCCGTATGGAGTCGGTTCCCGGATCGTTCATGATAGGAAGTAGCCTTATCTTGAAGTCCGGAGGCAAAGATTGGAGTGATGAGATATTTTCTAGCTTGAAAAACGGTCGCCCGGAAAGTAGATCGCCATTACTATCTACTAAAAGAAAACTAGACAGTCCGGTCTTGATGTTTTTTTTCTCGAATACGATCCATCTCCTTGAGAAATCCCAAATGTCTTTATAAACGATGGAGTCTTCGGATTGTAACAGTATATATAAAGTGTCTTTAAATTGCAAATGCTCTGGTTTTGAGACCGAGACTAATATTTGGTCTTCTTTGAAATGTACTTTTATCCCTATTGATAGGGTTGCGGCAGGTAATATAAAGCTTTTTTCTATACCTTCTGTGCTTTTACAGTTCAGATAATAGCTCCTTCCTTCATTTGGGTAAATATTGAAATATCCTAATCCGTTATATAAGGATTTTACGTTTTGTACAATATTACCTCTGTCATCAACGATCTCTCCTGAGATATCTAATGTTTTACCATCTCTGCTTTCTGCCTTGAATGCGACTACGCAGGCGGTATTTAATATCAATCGGCCCCCTTCCGGATAGAATGAGACTGTGTAAGCCTCATTTCCCTCCTTGATATCCGGATTTGATGCGGTCGATTTATCCCCGTGAAGCAATGGGAGAAAGAAAACTAGAACGTTTAATATCAGATGGTACATGATTTTTATTTAGTTTTTTTATTGTAAACTATGTCATTGCCTTTAGGAAATCTATGATATCCGTTGCTATGGGAAAAACGGTTGATGATCATTCTTCGCTCTAAATGTAACAAAAGAATTTATAAACTTAGGACTAAAATACATATATTATGATGTATATTGCTGAAATAGACCTGAAAAAGAAGAAACGACAACTTATTCCCTTGACACGGATATGTCTCTTTGGCAATGTTGACGGCAAAAGAAAGAACCTGGAAAAAAATTGTACCTTTGCTTTTATAAATATGACAATATATGGCATTGAAACTTATCCATACCGCCGACTGGCATCTGGGCCAGACCTTTTTCGGCTACGACCGGGAGGCGGAGCACGAGGCTTTCCTCGGTTTTCTGACGAATCTATTGGTGGAGCGTGAGACGGATGTCCTGCTGATCGCCGGCGACGTGTTCGACGTGACGAACCCTTCCGCGGGGGCGCAACGCCGTTTCTATCGTTTCCTGCGGGAGGCGAATCGCCTGAACCCGGGCTTGCAGATCGTGATCATTGCCGGCAACCACGACTCCGCGATCCGTCTGGAAGCCCCGAATCCCTTGCTGGAGGAATTGAATACCTCGATTGTCGGTATCGTGGGGAGGACGGATTCCGGGGAGATCGACCTCGCCTCGCTCGTCGTCCCTTTAAGGAACCGGGCGGGAGAGCGGGAGGCGCTTTGCCTGGCGGTGCCTTTCCTCCGCCAAGGGGATTACCCGGCGGCGCCCGAGGGAGAGCCCGACTCGTATGTGGCGGGTATCGGCCGGATGTACCGGCAGCTCTACGCTTATGCGGATGCCCGGAGGAATCCCGGCGAGGCGATCGTAGCCTTGGGACACCTCCACGCTACCGGAGCCGAGTTGTCGGACGACGACCGGAGCGAGCGCGCCATCATGGGAGGTCTGGAGTCCGTATCCGCGGATACCTTCGACGCCGGGATCGCTTATACGGCGCTGGGGCATATCCATAAAGCGCAACGGATCGGCGGGCGCGAGGCGGTACGTTACGCCGGAAGCCCGCTTCCCATGTCGTTCTCGGAGAAGAATTACCGGCATCAAGTGATAGCCGTAGCGGTCGAGGAGGGGAAGGTCGCTGGTATCGAGGCGATCGAGATCCCAAGAGTTGCGGACTTGCTGCGTATACCGGACAGCCCGTTACCACCGGAGGAGGTCTTGCGATGCCTCGCCGGGCTTCCGGAGCCGGAGGAGGGCAGGGAGGACGAGAGCCGCTGGCCTTACGTGGAGATACGGGTCCTGCTGACGGAGCCGGACCCTACGTTCCGCCATCGGGTAGAGGAGGCGTTGGTCGGGAAGGCGGTCCGCCTCACCTCCATCGTTCCTTCGTATCCCCGGCGGGAAGGGGAGGCGGAGGAGAGGGCCTTATCGTATAATGATTTGCAAAAGATAGCCCCGCTGGATATGCTGAGGCATACGTTTGCCGTGAAATACGGAGGCGAGTTGCCCGAGGAGATAGAGACATTGTTTGACGAGGTGATGAGGGAGGTTGTTTTATGAGAGTGCTGGCGATCAGAGGACGCAATCTGGCGTCGCTGGAAGGAGAGTTTTCCATTGATTTTACGGAAGAGCCTTTGGCTTCGGCGGGTATCTTCGCTATATCCGGGCCTACGGGGGCGGGAAAATCCACGTTGCTGGATGCCATGTGCCTCGCCCTTTTCTCCCGTACGCCGCGAACGGAGCTGGCGAAGGAGAATAACGTGCGGCTGAGGGACGTGCAAGAGGAGGTGTTGCCGCAAAGCGACCCCCGCTTCCTCTTGCGCCGCGGGACGGCCTCGGGCTATGCCGAGGTGGATTTCGTGGCGCTGAACGGGTGTCGGTATCGCAGCCGTTGGTCGGTATCCCGGGCCCGGGAGAAGGAAAGCGGGCGTTTGCAGTCCGCTCGCCTTACATTATATAATATAGATGCCGGGAAAGAGGAGCCGGGAACCAACAAGGACCTGCAAGCCCGTATCATCGAGCTGATCGGCCTGACTTTCGATCAGTTCACCCGCTCGGTACTCTTGGCCCAGAACGATTTCTCTACCTTCCTGAAAGCGGAGCAGGGCGAGAAGGCCTCCTTGCTGGAAAAACTGACCGGTACGGAGCAATACTCGGAGATCTCCCGCCGGATCTTCGCCAAGAACACCGAGGCGAAGGAGGCCTACGAGCGGCTATACGCCCGCGTACAAGGCATAGAGCTTCTATCGGAGGAGGAGATGGAAGCCTCCCAAACCCGCCTTTCGGTCTTGGAGGGGGAGCTGGCCCGCCTGGAGAAGGCGAGGGTCGAGCGGCAAAGCTTGCGGGAGGCCGTGAAAGCGGCCGAGGTCCAGATCGCCTCGAAGGAAAAACAGCGGGAGGAGAACGCCCGTTTCTTGGAACGGGCGTTGGCATCGCTGGAAACCTCAAGGAAGGAGTATGAGCAAGGAGAGGTGCGATTGGCGAGGACGGATGAGGAATCTAAGGGCTTGCGACTGGAATTGCAACAGGCCCGGAAACTGGACGTGCAACTGGAATCGGCCTTGAAAGCCCGCTCCGAGGCTGATGAACGGATGAAAGACTTCTCCCGGCGGAAGCAGGAGGCGGAAGAGAAACTCCGGAAGGTGGAGGAGCGGCAGAAGAAAGCCTCGGAGGAATGGGACAAGCTGACGGCGTGGCGTGAACGCTACCGGAGCAAGGAGGGGATCGCCGAGCAACTGTCGGCCTTATTGATCCATCTGGATACCTGCCTCACGGCTCGCCGGGCGGTCGAGCGGTCGGACAAGGCCTTGCTAGCCATTCGGCAGAAAATCCAGCGGTTGGAGGTTCGGAGGCAATCCTTGCGGCGGGAAGCGGAGACGCACGCCAAGGAACAGGTAAAGATCGAGGAAGAGCGGAAGTCCGTAGCGCTTGCCCTCAAGGAATTGGAACCGGAGGCTTTGGATCGATCGATCGAGACCTGCCGTACGGAACGGGAGCGTTTATTGTTGGAGCAAGCCCAGTTCGTGACGACTGGCGATATCAAAAGCCTGCGGGACAAGCTGACCGCCGGAACGCCTTGCCCGGTCTGCGGAAGCCTTGAGCATCCTTTCGCCTCTCACGAGGCGCATGAGCGTCTGTTGGCCTTGGCGGATCGCATCTCGGAAGCTACCCTGCGCCTCAAGCGGCTTCTCGACCGGAAAGAACGGCAGGAGGCCTGCGGGAAACAACTCGCCGCCCTGCAACAGAAAGAACTGGAGCTGCATAAACAACTCGCCGCGGACGAGAACGCACGGACGGAATTAAGGAACCAGCTACAATCCCTGTCCGAGCAAATCGACCGGGAAGAACTGGATAAGCGGGAGCAGCAGGAGAAGCTGTCCCAATCCCTATCCGCCGCCAACGCCCTGTTCGGGAACGACGCATGGCAGACGGGCTGGAACAAGGACCCGGAAAGCTTCCGGGAGACCTTGACGGATTTCGCCCGCCAGTGGCAAGCCAACGGGGAACGCTTGCGGGAATTGGAACGGGAGCGGAGCGCCTATAAAGCGGAACGGGAGTCGTACGAGGCTTTCCTCCCTCCCTTGCGTAAGCAGTACGAGGACGCCGCGAAAGCCTACGACGAGAAGAATCAATCCTATAC
>OJOL01001179.1_pt1 | contig 17020 bp, 10 predicted proteins | sample 1598121 | NCBI WGS metagenome assembly OJOL01 (sample SAMN01915219, study PRJEB22387) | human gut metagenome | isolation source: stool | host: Homo sapiens | place: USA
AGATCATCGGTGCCAGCGGCTTCAATATGGAGTCCATCAAGAGCCGGCCCATGCCCCATGTGCCGTTTGAGTATTATTTTTACGTCGAGCTGGTGGGCGATCCCACAGCCGACGAGACCGCCGCGCTGCTGCGCGAGCTGGACCATACCTGCCGCACGGTACGGCTGTTAGGAGTGTATACAAAATGAGCGATTTTATCGGAACCAAGCTTACCATGAACCTGGGTGAGCGCAGCTATGACATCATCCTGAAAAACGGTGCACTGGAAAACCTGTACCAGTTTGCCCGGCTGGACCGCAAGGTGGCCGTTGTCACCGACAGCGGCGTGCCTGCCGAGTATGCCCAGCGCGTGGCCGACCAGTGCCGGGAATCCACCATCATCACGGTGCCGCAGGGCGAGGCCAGCAAGAGCTTCAAGATCCTGGAAACGGTGCTCCGGCAGATGCTGGAGTTCAACATGGGCCGCGGCGACCTGGTGGTGGCCGTGGGCGGCGGCGTGGTCGGTGATCTGGCCGGATTTGCCGCTGCCATCTACATGCGGGGCATCGATTTTATCAACTGCCCCACCACCACCCTTTCCATGATCGATTCCTCCATCGGCGGCAAGACCGCTGTGGATCTGGGCGATACCAAAAACATCGTGGGCGCGTTCTGGCAGCCCAAGCTGGTCATCGTGGACCCGGCCACCCTTTCCACCCTGCCCCGCCGCCACTACATCAACGGTCTGGCGGAGGCGGTCAAGGCAGGCCTGCTGGCGGACCCCGAGCTGTTCGCCATCTTTGAAAAGGGCGATATCGACACCCAGATCAGCGAGATCATCTACCGCAGCCTGCGGTTCAAGAAGAACGTTGTGGAGCAGGATGAGACCGAGCGCGGGATGCGCAAGGCCCTGAACTTTGGCCACACCATCGGCCACGGCATCGAGGCCGTCAAGGGCATCAAGGGCCGCCGCACCGTGGGCCTGTTCCACGGCGAGTGCGTGGCGCTGGGCATGCTGCCCATGATCGAATCCAAGGCGCTGCAGAAGCGGGTGCGGGCGGTCTACCGCCGCATCGGCCTGCCCACCCGCACCACCTATAACAAGGAAAAGGTGCTGGCCGAGATGCTGCACGATAAAAAGGCCCAGGGCGGCCAGATCACGGTGATCAAGGTGCCGGGTCTGGGCTGCTGGCGGGCCGAGACCATCCCCGTGGAGGGCCTGCGCCCCCTGCTGGGTGTGGAGGAGTAAGCCATGAAAAACACCTTTGGCAGCGACCTTTCGCTGACCATTTTTGGCGAGAGCCACGGCAGGGCTGTCGGCGCGGTGCTGGACGGCATGGCGGCGGGCGTGCCCGTGGAGGAAGCCTTTCTTGCTGCCTGCATGGACAAGCGCCGTGCCCGGGGCGACGGCCTTTCCACCCCCCGTGTGGAGGGGGATGCGGTGCAGTTTTTGTCCGGCGTGGTCAATGGCCGCACCACCGGCACCGCCATTGCCCTGATGATCGAAAACCAGAACACCCGCAGCGGCGACTATGCCAAAACAGCTGACCTGCTGCGGCCCGGCCATGCGGATTACACTGCCTACGCCAAGTACCACGGCTATCAGGATGCCCGGGGCGGCGGCCACTTTTCGGGCCGCGTCACCGCCGCGCTGGTGGCGGGCGGCGCTCTGGTGCTGGGGGCCCTGAACCGGGCCGGGATCGAGATCGTGACGCACATCGGGCGGTGTGCCGGGATCAGCGATGCCCCCTTTGCGCTGGATGATCCCGCCGCGCTGGCGGCGCAGGCCGAGGCACTGCTGAACAAGTCCGAGGGCTTTGCCCTGCTGGACGGCAGTGTGGAGGAACCCATGAAAGCCGCCATCCGTGCCGCCGGTGCCGAGGGCGACAGCGTGGGCGGTGTGCTGGAGACCGCCATTCTGGGCCTGCCCGCAGGTGTGGGCGAGCCCTATTTCGACAGTGTGGAGAGCAAGCTCGCTCACCTGGCCTTCTCCATCCCGGCGGTCAAGGGCATCGAGTTCGGTTCCGGCTTCGGCTTTGCGGACCAGAAGGGCTCGGAGGCCAACGATGCCTTCCGGATGCAGGGGGAGCGCATCGTCACCGCCACCAACCACAATGCGGGCCTGAACGGCGGCATCTCCAACGGGATGCCCGTGGTGTTCCGCACGGCGGTAAAACCCACCCCCAGCATCTACAAAACGCAGGACACGGTGGACTATATCGCAAAGAAGGACGCGGAGCTGTCCATTCAGGGCCGCCACGACCCCTGCATCGTGCCCCGGGCCGCCATTGTGCAGACCTGCGCCGCCGCGCTGGCCGTGGGCGACCTGCTCACCGCAAAATACGGCATGGCCTGGATGGAGGACCCCACCGGCTACCGCAAGGAGGTGCTGTAAATGGAATACGGACTCATCGGCGGGCGGCTGGGCCACTCCTACTCCAAGGTCATCCACGAGATGCTCTGCGGCTACCGGTACGACCTGTGCCCCCTGCCCACGGAAGAGGAAGTCCGGGCCTTTATGACCCGGCGGCAGTTCAGGGCCATCAATGTCACCATCCCCTATAAGCTGGTGGTCATGGAGTACTGCTCCTACATCGACCCCCACGCCAAGGCCATCAACGCCGTGAACACCATCGTCAACAGGAACGGCCTGCTCTACGGCTACAACACCGATTACCCCGGCTTCTCCTACCTGTGCGATGCACACGGTGTGGAGTTCAAGGACAGGACCGTGCTCATTCTGGGCACCGGCGGCACCCACAACACCACCTGGGCCGTGGCCCATGACCGGGGCGCGAAACAAATCTATACCGTCAGCCGCCATCCCGACCCCGAAAAGGGAGAGCTGACTTATGCTCAGGCCCTGACCACCGGGGCGCAGATCATCATCAACACCACGCCGGTGGGCATGTACCCCAATGTGGGCGTGAGCGCCCTGGATATCACCTCCATGCCCGGGCTGGAAGCCGTGATCGATGTCATCTATAATCCCGATAAGACCGAGCTCATCCTCCGGGCCGAGGAGCTGGGGGTGCCCGTTGCCGTCGGCGGTCTGGAAATGCTGGTGGCGCAGGCAGTGTACGCGGCAGAATTTTTCCTCGACCGCAAGTTTGAGGATGCCGGTGCCGAGATCGCCCGTGTGACCAGCGAGCTGCGGCGGGAACAGCTGAACATTGCTCTCATCGGGATGCCCTCCTCGGGCAAATCCACCCTGGGCCGCGCTCTGGCGGAACGGCTGGGCAAGCGGTTCGTGGATCTGGACGAGGAGATCGTCAAGGCCGACGGCCGGAGCATCCCGGACATCTTTGCCGCTGAGGGGGAGGCAGGCTTCCGGAAGCTGGAGGCCGCGCAGACCGCCCGCTTTGCCAGGGAGAACCGGCAGGTCATCTCCTGCGGCGGCGGCGTGGTCAAAGACCCGGCAAACCTCCGGGCGCTCCACGCCAACGGCATCGTGCTCTTTATTGACCGGCCGCTGGAAGATCTGCTGGTGGGCGGCGGAAGGCCCCTTTCCACCAGCCCTGAAGCCCTGAAAACCATGGAAGCCCAGCGCCGTCCGCTCTATCTGGCGGCAGCGGATGCTGTGATCCCCAACAAGACCACCCCTGCGGATGCCGTGACGGCGGCAATGGAGGCGCTGGATGAAATTTTTAGTCATTAACGGTCCCAACCTCAACCTGACCCAGTTCACGGAGCCGGGCATGGAGGGGCAGATCGATTTTAATACACTGCTGGATTATATCGAGGCGGGCTGTGCCCAGATGGATGTTCAGGTGGACTTTTTTCAGTCCAACCACGAGGGTGACCTCATCGATGAGATCCAGTCGGCGGCAGGCCGGGCCGATGGCATCATCCTCAACCCGGGCGGCTACGCCTATTACAGCGTGGCCATTCTGGAAGCACTGCAGGTGTGCGGCGTGCCCGCCGTGGAAGTGATGCTGGCCGACCCCAGCGGCAAGGAGCCCTTCCGCAGCGTGGATGTGGTCTCCTTTGGCTGTCAGGGCCGCTTTGCAGGCGAGGGGGTCAGCGGATATCTCCATGCCTGCGCCTACCTTGTGCAGCTGCTCCGGCTGGATGGCGGCGCGCAGACGCACCTGGTGCAGTAAATGAACAACCTCTCCGTCAATGCTGACGCATTGCCACCTCTCCTAGTAGGAGAGGCCTTGGCATTCAGGAGAAGTTCCCGGTTTTGCCAAGGGCTCCCCTATTAGGGGAGCTGTCGAGCGAAGCGAGACTGAGAGGTTTAGAAAAGGGAAAGGAATCAAAAGAGATGATCATTTCGACCAAAAAAGGCACCCCCAAGGAAGAGCTGGAAAAGATCGTAGACAAATTCGAGAAGCAGGGCCTGGATGTGACCCTGATCACCGGCAAGGATTACAATGTGTTCGGTCTGGTGGGCGATACCACCAAGATCGATGAGCGCGACGTGCTGGCCAACCCCTGGATCGACAACGTCACCCGCGTGTCCGCCCCCTATAAGCGGGCCAACCGCCTGTTCCACCCCGCCGATTCCATCATCGACTGCGGCGGCGTGAAGATCGGCAAGGGCGAGAAGATCGCCGTGATGGCAGGCCCCTGCAGCATCGAGGGCGAAGAGCAGGCACTGCGCATTGCCAACGGCGTAAAGGCGGGCGGTGCAAGCCTGTTCCGCGGCGGCGCTTATAAGCCCCGCACCTCTCCCTACTCCTTCCAGGGCCTGGAGACCGAGGGCATCCTCGATATGGTCAAGGCACGGGAGGCCACCGGAATGCCCATCGTGTCCGAGCTGATGAGCGAGGACCGCATCCCGGAGTTTGAGGAATATGTGGACGTGGTACAGATCGGTGCCCGCAACATGCAGAATTTCCAGCTGCTCAAGGCCGTGGGCAAGATGCATAAGCCTGTTCTGCTCAAGCGCGGCCTGTGCAACACCATCGAGGAGTGGATCATGTCCGCAGAGTATATCATGGCCGGCGGCAACGAGCAGGTCATTCTCTGCGAGCGGGGCATCCGCACCTTTGAGAAGTACACCCGCAACACCCTCGACCTCTCCGCTGTGCCTATCATCCACGAAAAGACCCATCTGCCCATCATCGTGGACCCCAGCCACGCCACCGGCAAGGCCAATCTGGTTGAGCCGATGATGATCGCCGCTGTGGCCGCCGGTGCCGACGGTCTGGAGGTGGAAGTCCACTATGATCCCCGCCACGCATGGAGCGATGGCGCACAGTGCCTGACCCCGGATGCCTTTGCACAGGCCATGGCAAAGTGCCGTCAGGTCGCATGGGCCATTGGCCGGGATATGTAAGATGGATGTGGTGGTAAAACGCGCCCGCCCAGTGGCGGGCAGGATCGCCGCGCCGCCCAGCAAAAGCATGGCTCACCGGGCGATGCTCTGCGCGGCGCTGGCAAAGGGGACCTCCCATCTCCATCATCTTGCTTTCAGCAAGGATATCTCCGCAACGCTGGGCGCGGCGGGCCGACTGTGCGCCCGTGTCACCACCGGTGAAAACGACGCGGTGGTGGAGGGGCTGGGCCGCTTTCTGCCGGTTGATGCCCCCGTGGACTGCTGTGAGAGCGGCAGCACCCTGCGCTTCCTCATCCCACTGGCCAGCCTGACCGGGCAGGAAGTGACTTTTACAGGCCGTGGGCGGCTGATGGAGCGGCCCCAGTCGGTCTACAAAACGCTGTATCAGCAGCAGGGCCTGCGTTTTGAGCAGGGCGCGGACCGCCTGACTGTGGAAGGTGCCCTGACCCCGGGCGAATACGAGCTGGCGGGCAACGTGTCCAGCCAGTTCATCAGCGGGCTGCTGTTTGCCCTGCCCCTGCTGGGCGGCACCAGCACCCTGCACCTCATCCCGCCTGTGGAGAGCCGGAGCTACATCGATATGACCCGCGCGGTGCAGCACGCCTTTGGCGTGGAGAGCCGCTGGCTGGATGAGAACACGCTGGAAATTCCCGGCGGGCAGCACTATCTTCCCGGTGATTACACCGTGGAGGGCGATTACAGCCAGGCGGCTTTTCCTGCCGTGCTGGGCGCGGTGACCGGCGGGGTGGCCATCACCGGCCTGTCTGAGGAGACCTTGCAGGGCGATGCGGCCATTCTGGAGATCCTCCGGCGGTGCGGCGCAAAATTCACCCGCACCGGGCAGGGCGTGGTGTTTGAAAAGGCCCCGCTCCACGGAACGGACATCGACCTTGCCGACTGCCCCGACCTGGGCCCTGTGCTGATGGTGCTGGGCCTGCTGTGTGAGGGAACCACGGTCATCCGCAACGCCGAGCGTCTCCGCATCAAGGAGAGTGACCGCATCGAGGCCATGGAGACCGAGCTGCGGGCCTGCGGCGGGCAGCTGGAGAGCGAGGGCGGCACCATTACCATCCATGGCTGTGCCGGCGCGCTCCATGCCCCGGAGCAGCCGCTTTCCGGCCACAACGACCACCGCGTGGTGATGAGCCTTGCGGTGCTGGCGCTGGCTGCCGGGCTGGCCCTGCCCATCAGCGGGGCCGAGGCCGTTGCCAAGAGCTGGCCGGATTTTCTGGAAGCCATCAAGCCTTTGGGCGCGGAGGTGGAACATGTTGGATAAATCAAAGCGTTATCTCATTGTGGGTCTGGGCCTGCTGGGCGGCAAGTACGCCTTGGAGCTGAGCAGGGCCGGGTTCCATGTGGACGGCATTAACCGCAGCGAGGGCCATCTGCAGTATGCCCTCGACCACGGCTATATCGCCAGCGGCAAGACCCACGATTTTGAGGATCTGGTGCGTCAGGCCGATCATATCATCTTTGGATTGTACCCCACGGCCCTGATCGAGTGGTTCCGGACCTACGGCCACCTGCTGAAGGAGGGCTGCATCTTTACCGATGTGTCGGGCGTAAAGACCGGTCTGGTGGAGCCCATTCAGGCCATGTGCAGGCCGGGCGTGGAGTTCATTGCCAGCCACCCCATGGCGGGCCGTGAGACCTCCAGCGTGGAGCACGCCGCCGAGGTGAATTTTGCCCCGGCCAACTTCATTGTGACCCCCACGGAAAAGAACACCCCGGAGGCCATTCAGTGGGCCAGGGAGCTGGCCGAGGTGCTGGGCTTCAAGCACATCTGCACCCTGACCGTGCAGGAGCATGACAGGATGATCGGCTATGTCAGCCAGCTCTGCCATGCCATCGCCGTCAGCCTGATGTGCGCCAACGACAATACCTCGCTGTGCGAGTACACCGGCGATTCCTTCCGGGACCTGACCCGCATTGCACGCATCAACGATAAGATGTGGGCGGAGCTGTTCCTCTGGAACAAGGAAAACCTCATCTCCGAGATCGACCAGTTCAGCGGGGCGCTGAACGAGATGCGCAACGCCCTTGTGGCCGATGACCGGGAAAAGCTGGAGGAGATGTTCCGCCTGTCCACCCAGCGCCGCGCGGCGTTTGATAAGAAAGCGCCGTAACCTTTTCAGCACACAGCACTGCTGTTTTTTTCCAGCTCCCCTGCTGGGGAGAGCTGGAAGCGAGACTGAGAGGTTTGGCACAACACGAAAAAATGAGGTGTACCGAATGCCCAAACAGGAAGGCCAGAAATCCAAGCTGCTGGCGCTATTGCGCATTTTTGAGCAGCAGACCGATGAAAACCACCTGCTGAACGTGCCGCAGCTGGTGGAGCTGCTGGAGACGCAGGGCATCCGCTGCGAGCGCAAGAGCGTGTACAGCGATATTGAGGCACTGGGTGCGCTGGGCTATGACATCAAGCTGCGCCGGGGCCGGGGCGGCGGGTATTTCCTTGCCAGCCGCACCTTTGATCTGGCGGAGCTCAAGCTGCTGGTGGATGCTGTGCAGGCAAGCCGGGTGGTATCCGGCACCACGAGCAGGCGGCTGATCCACAAGTTGGAAAAGCTCTGCTCCAACTACGAGGGCAGCCAGCTGCAGCGTCAGGTCTATGTGGAGGGCCGCCCCAAGACCGACAGCAAGAGCCTGCTGTACAGCATTGATGCCCTGCACGAGGCCATCAACAACGGTAAAATGGTGGAGTTCCTCTACAGAAAAGCCGACAGCCGCGAGAAAGAGAAAAGGACCGTCAGCCCGTGGCAGCTGGCCTGGGAGAACGGGTGCTACTACCTCATTGCCTTTGCCGATGAAAAGGGCATCCGCCATTACCGGGTGGACAAGATGAGCGGGGTCCGGGTGCTGGATGCGCCCCGGCGGGGTCAGGAGCAGTTTGCGGATCTTGACCTGCCTGCCTATCTGCGCAAGCACTTTGGAATGTACGGCGGGCCGGAGCATCGCGTTACCCTGCGGTGCACCGCGGATCTGGAAGGTGCCATGCGGGAGCGCTTTGGCGCAACGCCCATGTTCCTGCCCGAGGAGAATGGCTGCTTCCATTTTGATGTCCCCATCTGCGTCAGTGACCAGTTCTATGGCTGGGTCTGCGGCTTTGGCGGCAAGATAGAAGTGGTCGCCCCGCCCGAAGTGCGGCAGGGAATGCGGGAAATGACCGCCCGGCTGGCAGAACAGCATCAATAACAAAAAAGGACTGCGAAAGCAGTCCTTTTTTGCGTGTTTACGGCTCCTTCAATTCCAGATCACTGGGCAGGATCAGATCCAGCGCGGCGGCGGGCTCGGCGACAAGGCGGCGGCTCTGGTGGAAGATGGCCTTTTCCAGTGTGTTGCGGGCAAGGCGGCCATTGCCGGCGGTGCGGGCATCGGATTCCTGCCAGCGGGCATAATAGCCCAGCAGGGGTTCGGTGCAGGCTTCGGCCAGGGTGTAGCCCTTGTTTTTGGCAAGGACCTGGGTGATCTGCAGCAGCTCCACGGCGGTGTAGTCCGGGAACTCGATCCGGTTGGGAAAACGGCTGGCAAGGCCGCTGTTGGCGGTGAGGAAGGTCTCCATCTCCTTGGTGTAACCTGCCAGAATGACCACCAGCTCATCCCGGTGATCCTCCATCCCCTTCACCAGCGTGTCGATGGCTTCCAGCCCGAAGCTGTCCTGTTCGCCGCGGTAGAGGCTGTATGCCTCGTCAATGAAGAGCACACCACCCAGGGCGCTCTCGATGACGCTGTTGGTCAGGGGGGCGGTGTGGCCGGTGTAGCGGCCCACCAGGTCGGCACGGGTCACCTCCACCAGCTGGCCGCCCTTGAGGGCACCGATGGCTTTCAGGTATTTCGCCACCAGCCGGGCAATGGTGGTCTTGCCGGTGCCGGGGTTGCCCGTGAAGATCATGTGCATCGAAAGGCTGGCAGTCTTGAGCCCGGCGGCGGCCCGGCGCTGCTGCACCTGCAGGTTGTCGGCCAGACCGAACACATATTCCTTGACCGGGGCAAGGCCCACCAGCTCGTTGATCTCGGCGCGGATGGTATCCAGCGCGCCGGTGTAGGCGGCAGGCAGCAGGTCGAACAGGGGCTGGTCTGCGCCGTCGTTCAGGCGGAACAGCACCCCTTCCGGCCCGGCGGTCAGGGTCACGGTGCCGGTAAGAGTTTCATCGGTCCGCAGGCAGTATTCACTCAGAGCGCGGAAGATGCGGTCAGTGCACGCGGAAAGGCCTGCCGCACCCTTCTGTGCGGTGCACTGGGCCGCGACATAGTCCCGCATGTCGGCCCCGGCGGAAAGGGTCAGCCCCAGCCGGGTGCGGATCTTCTGGGCCAGCTCGTTGAGCTGCTGTGCGGCAAGGGCGGCCAGATCCTCCCGGGTGTAGGAGGCCGTCTCGCAGACATCCCCCAGTGCCGACACCAGCGCCGCACCGAATTTGTCAGCCAGTGCCTCCCGGCCCTTGTGGGAGTAGAAGATGAGGTATTTGCCGCAGGGGTCGATACGGCTGACGGCTCCCGGGGCCAGCGCCGTGCCTGCATCCACAAGGATGCCCTCTTTGTTCACGAGATACCGGCTGGACAGGGGGGCACTGCCCTTGACGGCCAGATCAGACAGGGTCTTCAGAAAGCCGGGATAACAGCTCTCATAGTGCTCAAAGGCAAGGATCTCCCCGGGCGCGTGCAGGGCGGCGTAGAGGTCCTGCAGGAAGAGCTTTTCGGCTCCGGAATTGGGGTAAAGGGCCAGATCCAGCGTGGCGATCCTGTCGCTCTGCAAAAGGCCCCGGGCCGCCATGCAGCGGGCAGTTTCTTCCAGTGCAAAATGCCTGCCTGTGCCTGCCCCGCCTGTGAGCAGGATGACGTTGCGGGCGGCGGGGGCTTCGGTACCCAGCACAAAGGGGCGGCGCATGGCCCGCACCACGCTGTCCACAAAAGCATCCTGCCCCAGCACCGTCTGCTTGACCTCAGCGACAAGGCCTTCAAAGCTGCCCAGGTGCTCCGGCTTCACGTCGGTGGTGCCCCTGGCCAGCAGGCCTTCGTCCTCCATGTCCCGCAGCATCTGGCGGCTGCTTTCCAGCGCGGCGGCGGTGGCATCGCTCTGGGTTTTGAGCTGGGCGTTCTGCTGCTTCAACAGCTCGTCCAGCCGTTTCTGCTGTTCCAGAAGCGCCGCGTTCAGGTCGGGCAGGGCGGCGCTGCCGCCTGTTTTGGGTGCAGAAGTGCCGGGGGCGGCCTTGAATCTGCCCCCCGGGCCGAACACGCCGTTCATCAGACTTTCCCAATCATCGGTGTATGCCATAAAACTTCCCTCCGTGCAGTGCTTTTTCTTTCAGTATAGTGGAGTCTGGTACGTTTTGCAAGGAAAGGGTTGAAATAAAGGACAAAGTTCGTTACACTATTATCAAATGAAAGGATGAATTGCCATGGAGCCAAGAACACCTGCTGAATGGAAGACGCTGTTTGAGAGCGAAGCCTTTGCCCGCCAGACGGAATACTACGGCCCGCTGGGGGTGGAGTATACCCCCGCCGGGACACACCTGCGCCTGTGGGCTCCCACGGCAAAACAGGCAGCAGTGAACCTGTACCGCAGGGGCACCGGCGGGGCCTGTGTGGGCACCCTGCCCCTGCAGCAGCAGGACAAGGGCGTGTGGAGCATCTATCTGCCCGGTGACCAGCACGGAAAATACTACGATTTCACCCTTACCACCCCGTTTGGCACCTGCAATGCAGCGGACCCTTACGCCCGCTCGGCAGGGGTGAACGGGGTGCGCAGCATGATCTTTGACCCGGCCCGGGTAGACCCGCAGGGCTGGGAGCGGGATGTGCGGCCGGTGATCCCACCGGCCCGCCGCAGTGTGTGGGAGGTCAGCGTCCGGGATTTCTCGCAGGACCCGGCCAGCGGCGTGCACACGGCCTGGCGGGGCAAATTTCTGGCCTTTACCCAGCAGGGCACGACCCTGAGCAGCGACGGCATCCACCCTACCTGCCTGAATTACCTCAAGCGGCTGGGGGTGAGCTATGTCCAGCTCATGCCAATCTTCGATTTTGGCAGTGTGGATGAGAGCCGTCCCCTGACCCGGCAGTATAACTGGGGCTACGACCCCACCAACTTCAATGTGCCCGAGGGCAGCTACTCCACCGACCCCACCCGGGGTGAGGTGCGGGTGCGGGAGTGCAAGCAGATGATCGCGGCCCTCCATGCGGCGGGCATCGGCGTTGTAATGGACGTGGTGTATAACCACATGTATCGTTCCGATAATGTGCTGAACCGGGTGGTGCCCCTCTACTACTTCCGCCAGAACGACGACGGTTCCCTCTCCAACGGCAGCGGCTGCGGCAACGAGTTTGCCTCCGAGCGGCCCATGGCCCGGCGCTATCTCATTGATTCGGTGCTCTACTGGGCACGGGAATATCACATCGACGGCTTCCGGTTTGACCTGATGGGCCTGTATGACGTGGAGACCATGAACCTCCTCCGGGCTGAACTGGACAAGCTGCCCGGCGGGCGGGATATTCTGATGTACGGTGAGCCGTGGCAGGGCGGCTGCAGCGCCCTGCACCGGTACGAGGCCAACAAGAACAACCTGAACATGCTGAACGAGCGCATCGGCATCTTTTGCGACAACACCCGGGATGCCATCAAGGGCGGCTGCTTCGATGCCCGGGAGCCGGGCTATGTGGAGGGCAAGCCCGGGAGTTTTTGGGATATCGGTGCTTCGGTGGCGGCGTGGTGCCGCAGTGAAAAGCTGCCGCCTCACGCCCCGGGGCAGATCATCAGCTACGTTTCGGCCCACGACAACTTTACCCTGTGGGATAAGCTCCTGATGGTGCGCTACGCCCGCCCGGAGTTTGCCGCTGTGGACAAGACCGCGCTGGCCCAGAACCGGCTGGCAGCGGGCATCTACCTGACCAGCATGGGCCTGCCTTTCTGGCAGGCGGGCGAGGAGTTTGCCCGCACCAAGAAGGGGCAGGGCAACAGCTACCATTCCAGCCCGGCCCTCAACCGGCTGGACTGGCACCGGGCCGAACAGTTCCACAGCCTTGTGGATTACTACCGCGGGCTCATTGGTCTGCGGGCGGCGTTCCCCCGGCTGGGCGCGCTGGACAAGGTCAGCCCTGCCGCCATCGAGTTCTTCCCGCTGGAACAGCCTCTTGTGGGCTGGCGGCTCCCCGCCCAGTGGGGCGACGGCGCAGCGTGGAGCGCCCTGTGCGTCTACTATAACCCCACCGAGACGGCGCAGGTCGTCAACCTGCCCGGCGGCAGCTGGAAGCTGCTGAGCGACGGCATCTCCTCCAGCCTGTGGCGGGGCAGCAGCCGCATCTGCACCGGCCAGACCGTCCTCCTGCCCCTGAGCGCCACCGTGTTCGGGCAGGTATAAAAATACGGTCTGCCGTTGCTTGACAACCTGCAATTGAAAATCCCCTGACCAGTTCACGCCGGTCAGGGGATTTTTGATTTATGGATCAGGAAAAAGATTGGGGAGAATCAGGAGTTTTTCTGTGCCTGCTGGGTCTGGGCGTTCTTTTCGCCCAGGGTCAGGCTGACGGTCTGCATCTGGCCTTCCCGGGCCACGGTGATGGAAAGGGTATCACCGGCGGCATGCTGCTGGATCAGGGTGCCAAGGTCGTCCTTCTGGGCGATCTCGGTGCCGTCGATGCTCACGATGCGGTCACCGGTCTTCAGACCGGCCTTGTCGGCGGGGCCGCCCTGCACAACATCCACAACGTAAACGCCATAGGCATTGACGTTGAGCTGTGCGGCGGTCTGGGCATCGGTCACAGCCAGATAGGTGATGCCCATGTAGGGGCGGCCGGAGACGTAGCCGTTCTCCAGCAGATCTTGTGCCACCTTGATGGCATCGTTGATGGGGATGGCGAAGCCCAGACCCTCCGCATCGCTGGAGGAAGACTTTGCGTTGACCAGACCGATGAGCTCACCGTTCATGTTGAACAGGCCGCCGCCGGAGTTGCCGGGACTGACAGAGGCATCCATCTGGATCAGGGACATGGTGTTGGTGGAGCTGGTGCCCTGGATGGTCACGCTGCGGTTCAGGGCGCTGACGATGCCGCTGGTCACGGTGCCGCCCAGCTCACCCAGCGGGTTGCCCACGGCCAGCACGCTCTCGCCCACGGCAAGGCTGTCGCTGTTGCCAACGGTGGCGGGGGTCAGGTCAGTGGCATCGATCTTGAGGACAGCCACGTCGCTGGTGTCATCCTCGCCCACCACGGTGGCGGGGTAATCGGTATCGCCGATGGTCACGGTGATGTTGGATGCGCCGGACACAACGTGTGCACAGGTCAGGATATAGCCGTCGGAGCTGATCACGACACCGCTGCCAGCACCGCTCTCCACCTGGTTCTGGCCGTACCAGGACCACTGGGAGTAGACCACCTGCTCGGTGGTGATGACCACAACGCTGGGGCTGACCATCTCAGAGACCTGAGCGGTGGTCATGCCGGAAGCGGTGTTCACCGCAGAGGCAGAGCCGGAATCACTGCTGGACGTGGAGGAAGGTGCCACCTGCTGGATGACTACCTTGCCGCCTGTGTTGCCCACCTGGGCTCCCACAAAGCCGCCGACAAAGCCCATGGCTGCGGCCAGCACCAGTGCAACTGCACTGCGGGCGATATTGCTGTTTTTCCGGCGGCGCTTCTTGGGAGGCTGCTTGGGGCTTCCCTGTGCGGCCTGATACCGGGGGCCTTCCGGAGGCGGCACCGCGCCGCCATCGCTGCCGCTGTTCGGCTCGGCCTGGGGGGCAGCCTGTGCGGCCTCGCCGTAGGTACCTGCCGTGTTGGCAGTGTTCATGCCGGAGGAGCCGACGTTGGGGTAGCCGGTCTCGCCGGTCTGGCTATGTTCAGAGGAATAATCGTATTCCCACTTGTTCTCGTTATCCATACTGGTTACTTCCTTTCTCAAAGGGAATGGTTCGGAGGGGGCGCTTCTGCCGCACCTCCTTGGAACTGTTTCTATTGTATCCGGTAATTGTGAAAAGGAATCGCTGACCGGGTGAAGAATATGTGAAATAAGGTCGCAGCGGGAAGCCTTGACAGCGGCGCGGGGGCTTGGTATTTTAAGGGTGCAGCGCAGAAGCCGGCAGCGTTGCGAAACCTCTCCGTCATCTTCGCTTTGCTCGATGCCACCTCTCCTAGTAGGAGAGGCCTTGGCATACCGTCGCGTTTTCGTGGGTCGGCGCTTCGCTCCTGTTTGCCCTGCGGCAGGTATTGGTTTTGGAGCGTCAGCGATTATTGCGAAAAAACGAATCTTCTGCCAAGGGCTCCCCTACTAGGGGAGCTGTCGCGGCAGCGCCCGCGACTGAGAGGTTTAGCCCAACAGGGCAAGCCCGCGAAAAGGAGCAAATTATGAAACTGGAAAAGACCCCTGGCGGTTATGCCCTGTATAAAGAGAAAACCATCATTGGCACCTGCCAGGCCCGGCCCACGGAGCAGGGCGCGGACATCACTGCCCTGACCATTGTGCCGGAATGGCGGCGCAAGGGCTACGGCTCCTACCTGTTAAAAGAGGTATTGCGCAGCCTGGGCGGCTATGACAAAGAGAGCGCCACTGTGTTCACGGCTCCTCTGCCTGCCGATGCGGGGGAGCTGGCCTTCTGGGCAAAGTTCGGCTTTGCGGCAGAGGGCAGTGGGCTGTGCCGCCGTCGCACCCCCGACCTGACGGCCGTGAAGTTTGTGCAGGACTTCCTCGCCGCGCGGCTGGCTGACCCCAGGCTCTGCATCGATGCCACCTGCGGCAACGGGGGCGACACGGCCTTTCTCTGCCGCCTTGTGGGTGAAGGGGGCCGAGTGCTGGGCTTTGACATCCAGCCTGAAGCCATTGCCTCCACCCGGCAGAATCTTGCACGGAAGGGCCTTGCGGCAGAGCTTCACTGCGACAGCCACGCCAACCTCTTACAATATGTACAGCCCGGCACCGTCGATGCCGTGATGTTCAACTTCGGCTGGCTGCCCGGTGCCGACCACGGGGTGTTCTCCCACGCCCAAAGCAGCATCCCGGCGCTGGAGGCCGCCCTCGAGGCCCTGCGGCCCGGCGGAGTGCTCAGCGCCATCCTGTACAGCGGCAAGGTCATCGGCTCCGACGAAAAGACCGAGATCCTCCAGTGGATGCGCTCCCGGCCCCTGAAACAGTGCACCGCCCTTGTCTGCAGTTTCGCCAATTGGGCCGATACCGCCCCCTTGCCCTGCTTCCTCCTGAAAAAATAACAAAAACTCTTGCATCTAGGTGGAATTGCTGGTAAAATATAAGCCGTGTGTAATTTTGGCATCCTTGCCCTCTCAGCCAAAGCCTGTCGGCTTTGCCAGCTCCCCCGAAGGGGGAGCCAACGCATCTGGAAGGAGAAGTGCTGCAGATCTGCAGGGCCTGTACCTGGAGCAGCAACCGGCTCTCCCTTTGGGAGAGCTGGCTGCGAAGCAGACTGAGAGGGTAAGCCAGTTTACGGAGAATCACCAATGTAACGTGAGATTGACCGAATAAAGAGCCATTCTGATTCAGGAGAAATCAATATATGACAAATCGTGAAGAGATCGAGCGCCGCCGGACGTTTGCGATCATCAGCCACCCCGATGCCGGCAAAACGACCCTGACCGAAAAGCTGCTGCTGTACGGTGGAGCCATCAATCAGGCCGGTTCCGTCAAGGGTAAGCAGAGCGCCAAGCACGCTGTGTCCGACTGGATGGACATCGAAAAGCAGCGCGGTATTTCTGTCACTTCCTCTGTCCTGCAGTTCAACTATGCAGGCAAGTGCGTGAACATTCTGGATACCCCGGGCCATCAGGACTTCTCGGAGGATACCTACCGTACCCTGATGGCAGCGGACTCCGCTGTCATGGTCATCGATGCGGCAAAGGGCGTTGAGGCCCAGACCATCAAGCTGTTCAAGGTCTGCACCCTGCGCCACATCCCCATCTTTACCTTCATCAACAAGATGGACCGCGAAGCCCGCGACCCCTTTGAGCTGATGGAAAACATCGAGGAGATCCTGGGCATCAAGACCTACCCCATGAACTGGCCCATCGGCTGCGGCAAGGAGTTCAAGGGCGTGTTTGACCGCAACACCCGCAAGGTGCTGGCTTTCTCCAGCGACGGCCGCGCCAACGGCGTGAAGAAGGTCAACGAGACCGAGGCCGAACTGGGCGATGCCGCACTGGACGAACTGCTGACCCCCTACCTGCACCAGCAGCTGGTGGACGAGATCGAGCTGCTGGACGGCGCTGCCGAGGAATTTGACCTCGACAAGGTGCTGCGCGGTGAGCTGAGCCCCGTGTTCTTTGGCTCTGCTCTGACCAACTTCGGCGTGGAGCCCTTCCTGGAAAACTTCCTGCGGCTCACCCCCACCCCGCTGGCCCGTGTGGACAGCCTGACCGGCGAGCCGGTGGATCCCTGCCGCGACGAGTTCTCGGCCTTCATCTTCAAGATCCAGGCCAACATGAACAAGGCCCACCGTGACCGCATCGCCTTTATGCGCATCTGCTCCGGCAAGTTCGAGCGCGGCATGGAGGCTTACCACGTGCAGGAGGGCAAGAACATCAAGCTTGCCACCGGCACCCAGTTGATGGCGCAGGATCGCGCCATCGTGGATGAGGCCTACGCGGGCGATATCATCGGCCTGTTTGACCCGGGCATCTTCTCCATCGGCGACACCCTGTGCACCGGCAAAAAGAAGGTCGAGTTTGCGGGCATCCCCACCTTCTCACCGGAGCATTTTGCCCGCATCGAGCAGAAGGACACCATGAAGCGCAAGCAGTTCGTGAAGGGCATGGAGCAGATCG
>OJOL01001227.1_pt1 | contig 16637 bp, 14 predicted proteins | sample 1598121 | NCBI WGS metagenome assembly OJOL01 (sample SAMN01915219, study PRJEB22387) | human gut metagenome | isolation source: stool | host: Homo sapiens | place: USA
AACTTTCGGGAAAGGATCCGTCCGGAAATGCACAGCGGCTTTTTGCCGGACTGGAATTGCAGCTAGGAGAACTGTCCAGAGTTTTTCCTGCGAATATTCAATTGATACACGTGGAGGTGTAATTATAATGCTGAAGATTAATGTACAGTTTTTTGCACATAAGAAGGGTTCTGGTTCTACCAAGAACGGCCGTGATTCTGAGTCGAAGCGTCTGGGCGTAAAACGCGCAGATGGTCAGCTCGTAAAGGCTGGAAACATTCTGGTTCGTCAGAGAGGTACACACATTCATCCGGGTGCAGGCGTTGGCATCGGTTCTGATGACACCCTGTTTGCAACAGTGGATGGTACTGTAAAGTTTGAGCGCGTTGGACGTGACCGCAAGAAGGTCAGCGTATACGCTGCACAGTAACGAGACGGTTATTTACCGGATTACGTGAAGAACGACTGGAAATCCCGAGCAGCGCATGTATGCTTGGGATTTTCTTTATTCCTTCACGTTGTTGCAAAAAATACAGGATGAAAATGTATTTTTTGCAACAACGTGAAGGGGATATGCTGTGCTGTTTCAGCAAGGCATATGTGTAGAATTCCAGAATAACACGCGAGATGAGAGGAGATGTAAGAGATGTTTGTCGATCAGGCACGAATTTCTATTAAAGCAGGCGACGGCGGCGACGGCGCAGTTTCTTTTCACCGGGAAAAATATGTGGCAGCCGGCGGCCCGGATGGTGGTGACGGCGGAAAAGGCGGCGATATCGTTTTCCAGGTGGACGATAATTTCTCGACACTGATTGATTTCCGCTATAAGCGGAAATATGCGGCGCAGCGCGGTGAAAACGGCAGCGCCAGAAATTGTACAGGAAAAAGCGCACCGGATTTGATCATCCGTGTGCCCCGCGGAACTGTAGTAAGAGAGACGAAAACCGGCCGGATTATGGCAGATCTCTCTACAGATGAACCGCAGATTCTCGCCAAAGGCGGTCGGGGTGGAAAGGGCAATATTCATTTTGCCACCTCCACCCGGCAGATTCCTCGTTTTGCAAAGCCTGGCTTTCCGGGGGAATCCTTTGACGTAACACTGGAATTGAAGCTGCTGGCAGATGTGGGACTGGTTGGCTTTCCAAATGTGGGAAAGTCTACTCTGATTTCTGTTGTCAGTGCTGCAAAGCCGAAGATTGCCAACTATCATTTTACCACACTGACACCAGTTTTGGGAATGGTGCGTGTGGCAGAAGAACAGTCTTTTGTCATGGCGGACATTCCCGGTTTGATCGAGGGTGCCAGCGATGGCGTTGGTCTGGGACACGATTTTCTGCGCCATGTAGAGCGCTGCCGCTTGATCCTTCATGTGGTAGACGTTTCCGGCAGCGAGGGACGGGATCCCATTGAGGATTACAACACCATTCAGGGAGAATTGGAACGCTTCCGGGAAGATCTGGCAGAGCGTCCCCAGATCGTGGTGGCCAACAAGTGCGATATGGCAGAGCCGGAACAGATTGCCCGGTTCCGGCAGTATATCGAGGAAAAAGGCCTGCCGTTTTACGAGATTTCTGCTGCAACCACCCAGGGAACAGCAGAACTGGTACAGGCAACCGCAGCGCTGCTGCAAACCCTTCCGCCGATTCTCCAGTATGAAGCAGAAGCGCCTTCTCCGGAGGAACTGGCAGAAAATGCACACGGCAGCTTTGAAATCGAAGTGGAAGACGGCGTATACTATGTCAATGCGCAGTGGCTGGAGCCGATTTTGCGGACAGTCAACATGGAAGACTATTCCTCTTTGCAGTATTTCCAGCGTGTGCTTCGCAGCAGCGGCATTATTGATGCACTGGAAGAAAAGGGCATCCAGGAGGGTGACTCTGTGGATATCCTGGGATTTGAATTTGATTTCGTGCCGTAATGAGGTGAGAATATGAAACCATTGACGCAGGCAGAGGCGCGCCTCTACAGTCCACTGGCACTGGCGTTTCTGGGCGACAGCGTCTATGAAGTAATGGCGCGGGAATATTTGCTGCGAAAGGCCAACCAGCCTGCGGCAAAGCTGCATGAACAAAAGGTGCAGCTGGTTTGTGCGCCGTTTCAGGCAGCAGCGGCCGAGCGACTTTTGCCGCATCTGACAGAGGAAGAAACCGGTGTCTATAAACGGGGCAGAAATGCGAACAATACCGTTCCGCGCCATACGGCAGCCCAGGACTATCATAAGGCTACCGGACTGGAAAGTCTGTTTGGTTATCTGTACCTGATGGGAGCGCAGGAACGATTGGAAGAATTGTTTCAAATTGCCATAAACGCAGAGGAAATGTCTGCGGAAAAATAAGGAGTGTTTTAAAAAATGTCGGGACATTCAAAATGGAATAACATCAAGCGGAAAAAGGAAGCAACAGATGCGATCAAGGGTAAAATTTTTACCAAGATCGGCAGAGAAATTACAGTTTGCGTAAAAGAAGGCGGTCCGGATCCGAACAGCAATGCCAAACTTCGGGATTTGATTGCCAAGGCAAAATCCAACAATGTGCCAAATGATAATATTGACCGCGTGATTAAAAAGGCGGCTGGTGAAGGCGACAAGAACAACTACGAGTCCATCGTTTATGAGGGATATGGCCCCAGCGGTGTAGCTGTCATTGTAGAATGCCTGACAGACAACAAAAACCGGACTGCCGGAAATGTGCGTCATTACTTCGATAAGTTCGGCGGCAATCTGGGTACTTCTGGTTGCGTCTCCTTTATGTTCAGCGAAAAAGGTATGCTGGTTCTGGAAAATACCGGACTGGATGAAGATAAGGTTATGGAAGACTGCTTCGATCTGGATGCCGACGATTTCTCCATGGATGATGATGAAGTAATTGAAGTTTGCTGTGCGCCGGCAGCACTGCGCGGCCTGCGGGAAGGCCTGACAGAAAAGGGCTATCACGTACTGTCCGCTGAAGTTATGCAGATTCCGTCTACTTATACCAGCCTGGACGATGAAGAAGCCATCAAAAAGATGAATCTGCTGCTGGAAAATCTGGAAGAAGACGATGACGTGCAGAATGTTTATCATAACTGGAGTATGCCGGACGAAGACTAAGCGCATATTCCGGGAAAGAGGCGTGCAAAAATTTTGCACGGACAAATCTGAAATCGTATGCGATTGTGCATGCGGTATTAAGAAAGCGTATATTTCTGTAAAGTAAAGCAACTGTAGGGAACTATATGCTGAAAATTGGCGTATCCGGTTTCGCCTCGGGCGGTACCGGATACGTTTTTTTACGAAAAGCAAGAGAGAAAAAAGAGAAACTGCTGTTCATGGTATAACAGGCGCAGGGGTGGAAATGCAAAAATCGGCATGCAGACAGTACCAGTGGGAACAGCAAAGATGGAAAGGAAAAAGAATGCGATTTGAAGAATTGAACTTATCCGCACCGTTGCTGGAAGCTGTGGCACAGCTGGACTTTACAGAGATGACAGAAATACAGGCGCAGACAATTCCGCTGCTGTTGGAAGGAAAGGACGTTATCGGGAAATCAAATACCGGTACTGGCAAAACCGCCGCTTTTAGTATTCCGATTCTGGAACAGATGGAGCACATGGAGCCGGAAGAACGGCGCAATGTGTGTGCCCTCATCCTTTGCCCTACCCGTGAACTGGCAATGCAGGCCTGCGATGAAATCCGAAAGTTTTCGCGGTTTCAGAAAGATGTGCATCCCGTTGCAGTGTTTGGCGGTGCCAGCATGGAGCGGCAGATTCATCAGCTGAAAACCGGCGCGAATCTGGTAGTTGGTACACCGGGACGTGTGCTGGATCACCTGCGCCGCCGTACCCTGAAGCTGGACAATCTGAAAACAATCGTGCTGGATGAAGCAGACGAAATGCTGAATATGGGATTCCGGGAGGATATTGAAGCTGTTCTGTCCCAGATTCCGGAGGAGCGTCAGACAGTTCTGTTTTCTGCAACTATGCCGCCTGCCATCCTGGCAATTACCAAGCAGTACCAAAAGGATCCGGTTTTGGTGCAGATTCAGAGCGCCCACCGTACCGTAGATGCAATTGCGCAGTACTATGTCAGTGTTCCCATGGGACGCAAGACAGATGCGCTGCAATTGCTGCTGCTGGCAAAAAAGCCGAATTCCTCTATGATTTTCTGCAATACCAAAAAGATGGTGGATGAACTGACAGAGGCACTTTGTCTCCGCGGTTTCCCGGCAGCCGGCTTGCACGGAGACATGAAACAGCTCCAGCGCACCCAGGTAATGAATGGATTCAAAAGCGGCAGAAGTACAATTCTGATTGCAACAGATGTTGCAGCCCGTGGAATTGATGTAAAGGGTGTGGATGCAGTGTTCAACTATGATCTGCCTCAGGATCATGAATACTATATTCACCGCATTGGCAGAACCGGCCGTGCCGGAAAAACCGGAACCGCTTATAATATCCTCAGCGGTCGGAAACAAGAAATGGAGATGCGGGACATTTCCCGGTATACAAAAGCGGATATTACCGAAATTGCCGTTCCCACTTCGAAGGAACTGCGCGCCGCTGCCATTGAAGAAACGCGCGAACAGCTGCTGGAATTTGCCGCTTCTCCTGCTTCAGAGGAAGCGCTGAAGCTGGCACAGGAACTTCTGGCGCAGACAGAGTCACCGGATCAGCTGCTTGCTGCTCTGGTACAGAAGCAGCTGGATCAGGCAACCAAAAATCTGCCTACCTTTGATGTGCCCAAGCCCATTCGGAAGGGAAAGCGTGCCGGTGCCAAAACAGTACGTGTACACATCAACGCCGGCAGAAAAGACCGTATGGCTCCCAACTTTATTTTGGGCGCACTGGTTGAAGCCACCGGTATGGCCGGAAATGAATTTGGAAAAATCGATATTCATGATCAGTTTACAACCGTAGAAGTACCGGAATCTGAGCTGGATTTCGTAGTAGATGCGATGCAGCATGAGAAAATCAACGGAAAATCCGTAGCTGTGCGCCGCTATGAAGAACGGGGAGACGGCTATGGCCGCTATCACGGCGGAGAATCCGGCGGAAGAAACCGGAACAATGGCCAGCGTCGCAGCTCTCGTCATGGCTATAATCAGAATGCCCGGAGCGGCGAATACAATCGCAAGAGAAGAAAGGGCTAATCGCCTGTTGCAATATCTATGAAAAAAGCAAACATTGCACAAGAATCACATGTGCAGTGTTTGCTTTTTTCGGTTCCCTGCAAAATTTGCAGGTGAGTATGATATGATGGAGTTCGAACATATTTTCATTCCGGCATGTAGACGTGTGCAGAAAATGAAAACATGTTCATAGAACTGGAAGAGGTCTTTTGTCAGGTAAATGTCAGTACCGTCTGCCGCAGTGCAGTCACATCGAAACCATTCAGTACACCGTCACTCCAGGTGTCTGATGCCTTTGCCTGTGCGGCAGTCAGGCTCTTCTCCTGGAGCAGATGCTGCTGGAGAAGAACAACGTCTGCTATGGTCACAGAGCCGTCCTGGTTGATGTCTCCGATTTTGGTATCATTATAGGTTTGCAGAATTTTCTGGAAGTTTTCCTGCAAAACTGAGTCGTACATCTGGCAGGCGCTGCGGTCATAGTGCAGGCCGGTAACATCCCACATAACCGGGCACATCTTACGGGAGTATGCGGCTTCACAGACAGAGGAGAGGAACAGCCGGACAGAATCCGCATCCTTATTCTTCTTCGGACAGCCGTATTCACCGATAATAACCGGAACACCCTTGTCCACAAAGGCGGTTTGCAGCATGTCCATGTAGTGATTCAGCTGCTGAATATCTGCATCCGTGCCCCAGGTACTGCGCACTTTACCCCAGCTGGCATCTTCCTCCAGAATTGCAAAGTCAGAAGGCGTGTAATAGTGCACGGAAACGGCGCAGTGGTTGGCCGGATCCTGGGGCATTTGGAACAGGGGATCACAGGTGAGATCAATATCTGTGCCGTAGCCGGAGATCAACAGGTGACGCTTTGCATTATTTCCGCCGGAAGCGCGGACAATATCCACAAACTTCTGATTGATTTCATTGACAAGCGCGTAGGATTCTGCTTTTCCGTCTGTAGAACTGCTCCAGTGGTTCCACAGAGAATCCCATCCCAATTCTTCATTTTGAGATTCAAAGACCAGATAATCACCATAGTCCTGGAATGCATCGGAAAGCTGTTCCCAAATGCGTGTATATTTGGTCATACAAGTTTCTTTGTCGGTGGGAAAGTTGGCCAGCCAGCCGCCGTCATAGTGGAGATTTACAATGACGTGCAGATTGTAATCCAGCGCCCAGTCCACAACCTCCTGAACAGCGCCTAAGTATGCATCGCTGATGGTGTAGTCATCCCCCATCAGGTTCGACCAGGCCACCGGAACACGCAGTGTGCCAAATCCGGCATCTGCATAGCCCTTGATCATATCCTCGGTAATGACCGGACTGCCCCAGGCGGTTTCATATGCCTTTGGCGTGCCGTCTCCCCATTTGTCAATCCATTCTCCACAGGATTCAAATGTGTTTCCCAGGTTGATGCCCAGTCCCATTTCCCGTACATAGTCCATTGTGGAAATATCCCGCATTTTTGTAGGCGCTGCAAAAGCAGACATGCTGACAGAGGAGAACAAAATTGCGGTGCTGCAAATGGCGGCTGTCCATTTTAATTGTTTCATTGGCGTGATTTCCTTCCCGTTTCTGGGTGTGTGCAAAAAATCATTTGAGAGGATTTGTACAGATGTTTTTGTGCAGCATATCACAAAATATCAGAAACTTGCACCCTTGATTTAATTTTATTATAACATAGGAAAACAAAAAAATAAATGTCTTAGTCTGCAAATGCTTATATGATTTTGTGCAAATTGAAAGTGCAGTATTGCAATCTGCGCAGGAATATGGTATGATAATAGGAAAATATTGCAGGGGTGATTGCTTATGGAAATTCACAGTATTGGATATCATCATTCACATGGTGCTGATTTTTTAATGGAAAAGCCAAATGGAATTGGACAAGCCTGGCTGTTTTTATTGTTTCATACTAAAGCAATGGTGCGGATTGACAAAACGGAACGGATTGTACCGCCGAATTCGTTTTTGCTGTATTCCGGAGAAACACCGCAGTATTACGGTGCGTGTGAAGAAGCCTATATGGACGACTGGTTTTATTTTACCATTGAATCACGAGATCTGCGCTTGTTTCAGAAATTGGGAATCCTATGCAACGAGCCAGTTTCTCTTGCAGATGCCGGCGCGATTTCTGCCCTGATTCGCAGCATGACTTATGAATTCTACACGCCGCGTCCCTATCATGTGGATATGATGGAACTGAGCCTGAAACAGCTCTTTTTCCAGATTGGCCGCCAGCTTCAGGAGACGAAAACCATTGTGCCCCAGTCGCCGTCTGTAAAGCTGGACAATCTGATGTTACTGCATTATCGGATTACCCATCAGATTGGTAATGTGAGAACGGTAGCTTCTCTGGCAAAGGATTTTTCCATGAGTCTTTCCTCTCTCCAGCATAGCTATAAAGCGGTGTTTGGCGAAACCATTTCCAATGATATTACCAAATCCCGTCTGGAAAAGGTGCGGCTTTTGCTGACCACAACTTCTCTTCCGCTGCGGCAGGTGGCCGAACAATGCGGTTATTCCAGTGAGTTTCACCTGATGCGTCATTTTAAAGCAAATATGGCAATGACACCCACAGAATTTCGCCGAAAGAACAGATAAAAAACCGGATTGCAAGCGTATGGATAACGTTTTGCAATCCGGTTTTTTGTTGTAAAAGAAAAAATCGATCCCTCAGAATAACGCTAAGAGATCGATTGAAAGGATTATTCAAAAAAACACAGGGGAATGATCACACACGTTTCAGGAAATAGGAAACCGGATAGTAGTCTCCCCAGGTTTGCGGCAGAAGGAGACCGCCGCTCATAAGAGAAGCACCGGTATAGCGAATGCCGGATTCTGTGTCTTGATAAATCGCATCCGGATCCAGTCCGGTCAGGTGAAGGGATTTCCGGTTCATGTTCGGCTCTGTTCGGAATATCATGCCCTGTACCAGAATCTCTGTGCCGTCTTTCGCAACAAAGCTCCAGAATGCGCCGTTCTCCGTGAATGGATTGTTCAGGCGGTAGTAATTGCCGTTATGAATCAGCGAGCCATAGGTGCGGAAATTTTGGATTTGTGCAGCAGCTTCTGCCTTTTCCTCCGGAGAAAGCTTTTCCAGATCCAGTTCCAGCCCAAAACTGCCGGCCATTGCTGTGATCACTCTGGTTTCCATGGGGGTAATTCTGCCGGTCTGGTGATTGGGGACAATGGAAATGTGAGAACCAACTGCGGAAATGGGATAAATGAAGGAAGTACCGTACTGGATTTTCGTGCGCTCGTAAGCATCTGTATCATCGCTGCACCAGATCTGCGGACAATAGTACAGCATTCCGGCATCAAATCTGCCGCCGCCGCCGCTGCATCCCTCGAAGAGCACCTCCGGGAAATCTGTGGTCAGACGTTCCAGCAACGCATACAGCCCCAGAATATACCGGTGGGGCAGCTCTCCCTGCTGATCTGCCGGAAGGAGCGTCGTATACCAGTCGCAGATGCTGCGGTTCATGTCCCATTTGATGTAGGAAATATCTGCTTCTTTCAGGATGGCGCTGATTCGCTCGTAGAGGTAATCCTGGACATCACTGCGGGAAAGATCCAGCAGCAGCTGATAACGGCTGCGTGTCGGCTTTCTGCCGGGAATCTGAATCGACCATTCCGGATGGGCGCGGTAGAGATCGCTGTCTTCAGAGACCATTTCCGGCTCAAACCAGATGCCGAACTTCAAGCCCATTGCTTTGACCTGTTCTACCAGATGGCATAGACTTCCGTTCAGCTTCTTTTCATTGACAAACCAGTCTCCCAGTCCGGAGCAGTCATCATCCCGCTTGCCGAACCAGCCGTCATCCAGCACCAGCATGTCAACACCAATGGCAGCAGCTTCCTTTGCAATTTTCAGAAGCTTCTGATCGTCAAAATCGAAATAGGCGGCTTCCCAGCTGTTAATGAGAATCGGCCGTTCTGCCAGCTGATATGTTCCGCGGCAGATGTGTTCCCGGATCACCTGGTGGAAGTGATGGGACAGCTGCGCCAGGCCGCTGCTGCTGTAGGAGAGCACAGCTTCCGGTGTGGCAAAGGTGTCATTCGGCTGCAAAGTCCACTGGAACAAATCCGGGTGCAGTCCCATAACCAACCGGGTTTGCCGCAGCTGATCTACCTCAATTTGTGTCTGAAAGCTGCCACTGTAGAGCAGAAACGCGCCAATGCACGCACCGCTGTTTTCCGTGCAGTCCGGCTCGCAGAGAATCACAGAAGGATTCTGCTGGTGGCTGGATGTGCCGCGTGTGCTGGAGCTTTCCTGAATGCCGTGCATCAGCGCAGTGCGCTCTGTGAGGCGCTCCATCGCGTGGCGGCCGTGGAAGTGGATCCAGTCCCAGGAGTCGCTCTGCGGCAGATCCAGGCACAGACTGGCGGCCTTTTGCAGCACAATGGGTGTAGTGCCGTTATTTTGGAACAGAACGCTTCGGGTGATGATATCCAGTTCAGGCAGCACACCATACCGCAGCGTTACAGACAGGGAAGAGGCTGTGTCCCGGAGAGTGATCTCCAGTGTCTCTGCTTCATTGTCACTGGCATAAACGGCCGGAAGCCCCGGAATGTTGTATTTGCCCTTTCGGATGGTATAGCGCTCATACCGCAGATCCAGTGCCCGGCTGCCGTCTGCATGAACCGCAGAAGCCGCACAGATGCGGAAATCCCCCACGCCTGCGCCGGCATATTCCAGCGGCATGGTATTCAGGGAATAGGTGCGCTGATTGCCTGCTTCATAGAGATTGCCGGCAAAGCCGACATCTGGATATTCCAGAAGGTAGCCCATGTTCTGATGGACGATTTTTCCATACCAAAGATGCTTTAACACGCCATAAGAATCAGCCTGCATCTGATATTCTGAATTTGCAGTTTTCAGGCTGAAAAACCGTTCCTTTTCTGTAACTGTAATTGACATAAGATCACCGTCTTTCTAATTTAATCAATGGTAAACTGATAGTCGGTCAGATTTGCATGCAGTGTCAGTTGATCACTGCCGCAGCTTCTGGTAATGGTCAGTGTGTCCGCTTCGGTTTCTACTGCAATGGATCCGTCCAGACCGAAGGCCGGGTGGGTATTTCTCAAAGTCATGAGCTCCTTTAACCGCTGTACTACAGGGCGCTGCTGCTGCTGCGCGACTTCTTCCAGTGTGTAGTAATGCCGATTGATATCCCGTCCGTTTTTGGTCTTTTCCATAAGTGCAATATCATTGCTGCCGGCTAGCATACCTACATAATAGACCTGGGGAATGCCCGGCGCAAAGAACTGAATGGCACGTGCCAGCAGATAAGCATCGTCCCGGTCACCCAGTGCGGAATAATAGGTGGTGTTGATCTGGTAGATATCCAGGTTGTGATATGCCTCGGAGCTGTACTTTTTCTTGACATTGGCACCCTTTTGATACAGCTGTTCTTTTACCATTTCGATTTCTTCGTCCGGCAGCAGATCCTTTACGTCCACAATGCCAATGCCGTCATGGGTATCCAGTGTGGTGAATTGCTTCATGGGGCACTGTTCCAGCCATTGCTTCAGATAAATGCCGGTATGATTGTAGAGGGCGTGCAGTGTAAGAACCGGCAGTGCAAAATCATAAATCCAAAAGTCCTTGTCTGCCAGCTTCATGGGAATGGTATAATGCTCATGGATTTCCGGCAGAATTTCAGCACCTTCTGCTTTGACTTCCGCTTCGATTTCCCGGAGCAAATCCCAGATTTCCGGCTCTACGAAAAAGCAGCTGGTATCCGGCTTCTTCACGGCATAGGCGAAGGCATCCAGACGAATGACAGCCGCGCCGTGCTGACACATGCCTTTCAGCGTGTCGCGGATGAAGGCTTTTGTCTCCGGCTTGGTAACATCCAGGTCGATCTGCTCCTCGCAGAAGGTGCACCAAATTTTTTCGGTAGAACCATCTGCAAATGTGGCATCGATATAGGGGGCACGGGGCTTGCGTTTATAGATCTTGTCAATCTGTTCCTGTGTTGGCGCACCGTTTTCCCAGAAGTCGGAGTAGCGGATGAAGTAGTTCCGATAGGGGGAATCTTCTTTTCGCTGTAAAAAGTCCTGGAAATAGACAGAATGCGCGGAGATGTGATTTACCATAAAGTCGAACATCAGGTAATATTCCGCTCCGATTGCAGCCACATCATCAAATGTGCCGAATGCGGCATCCACGGTTTCATAAGTCATGGGGGCAAATCCCCGGTCTGCAGAAGAGGGGAAGAACGGCAGAATGTGCACACCGCCGACCGCGTCCTTATAGTATTGATTCAGTACCTGATGCAGGTCTTTTAAATTGTTTCCCATGCTGTCTGCATAAGTGATCAGCATAATTTTATTTTCCAACTGCATATGTTTCACCAGATTCCTTTCTAAAAAAGCTGTCTGCCAGAACATATTTTCATGGACAGACAGCTTCTTTTTTCGATTGGGCGTTTTTTTGAATGAAATTTTATCCCTTTACAGCACCATTTGCAATGCCGCCGATAATCTGCTTCTGACAGAAGATGTAGAAAATCAAAATCGGGATCAATGCCAGCAGATAAGAGGCAAATGCCAGGTTATAGTTCGTACCGAACTGTGTCTGGAAGTTGAGCTGTGCCAGGGGGAGGGTTGTGCCTTCTGAATTAGACAGGATAACCAGGGGTGTCATTACATCGTTCCAGGTTCCCAGTGCGGTCAGAACAGCAACTGTTGCATGCATAGGCTTCATCATGGGGAAGATGATAGTCCAATAGGTTTTCCAGGTGGATGCACCGTCAATATCTGCGGCTTCTTCCAATGCCATCGGTACATTTTTCAAATAGCCGCTGTAGAGCATTACGTTCATGGGCATGTAGAATACCACGTACAGGAGAATTACGCCCAGACGATTGTCCAGTCCCAGATTTGCCGTTTCTTTTACCAGAGGCATCATCAGGATTGCGAAGGGGACGAACATACCACTGACGATGTAGTAGTAAATCATGCGAAAGCCTTTTTTCCGCGCCATGCTTCTGCCAATGGCATAGCCGGTCAAGGAGTGGAGTATCAGAGAGAGCACAATGGTTGCACCGGTAATCAGAATGCTGTTGCCCAGTGTGTGCCAGAAGTCTGTGATCTCCATGGCTTCTTTAAAGTTGCTCAGGCTCCAGTGACTGGGAAAGCTCAGCGCGCCAGCCACATCGTTGGTCATTTCAGAAGGGTTTTTAAAGGCAATAATGACTGCCATATAAAGCGGAAACAAAACAGTCAGACAGCCAAGAATCAGGAGAATCATCAAAAACACATTTGTTTTTGCCGGTCTTTTTTTCGTTCTCATAGCTGTTCCTCCTTTTTGCTTGTCAGTTTCATCTGTACCACTGCAAAGATTACAATGACGATGAAGAAGATAACGGCATTTGCACTCTGGAATCCGAACTGACCGCCGGCCATACCGTTGTTATAGATCAGATAAGAGATGGACTCTGTGCTTTGTGCCGGGCCGCCCTTTGTCAGGGACATGATCTGGTCGAATACCATCAGCATATTTTTGGTGCTGAGGATCAGATTGATGGAGATGAACGGCAGCAGCATCGGGAATGTCAGCTTCCAGAACTTCTGCCATGCGTTTGCACCATCAATCATACCGGCTTCATAAATATCTGCCGGAACGGTTTGCAGTCCGGAAATATAGATAATCGTGTTCATGGCCACAGCCTGCCATACGCCGACAATCAGGACACCGATCCAGGCATGCTGTTCGCTGGCCAGAATGCTGTTTTCCAGAAAACCAATGTGCATTGCTTTTCCCACAGCCGGAATGATGTAGGTGAAAATAAAGCTGAAAATATAACCGATAATCAAGCCGCCCAGAATGTTCGGGATAAAGTATACGCCCCGCAGAAGGCTCTTGCAGCTGATTCTGCTGTTTAATCCCATGGCCAGGAGCAGGCTGATTACATTGATCAGAACCGTTCCTGCAATGGCATACTTAAAGGTGAACAAGTAAGAGTTGCGGACGCGCTCATCTCCGAAAAGGTCAATGTAGTTGCGCAGTCCTACAAAATCATAATCGCCGTAGCCGCGGTAATTGGTAAAGCTGTAAATCGCGCCGGTGATCAAAGGAATGGTGTTAAATGCGACAAAGAGAATCAGAGCCGGGAGAATCATCAGGATATATGTTTTTTCCCGGCTGGACATTGCACTTCTGCGTTTCATTTACTTTCCCTCCTTTTCGTATTTTTGTACTTTTTCAATGAGGTCACGGTTGTACCGTTTCCAATCCTTGTCGAACTTGGAAAGGAACTTGTCGGTAGCATCTGCGGAATCATCCATCAGATAAGTCTGAATCATGGCATCCACGCTCATTTCGCTGGGGTAGTGGTGATCATGGAAGTCAGACATATTGTCGGAATCAATATCTTCCTTCATGCTGTCCAGGATGGACGGCAGGATAAAGTCGCCTTCCTTGCAGGGAACAGCGCTCTGGTTGTCCAGATAAATCTGAATGGTATCGTCCTGATACATAAAGTCCAGAACCTTGTAAACCTCGTCCTTGTGCTTGGATTCCTTCATTACAGCAAAGAGCAGGTCAACGCCGGAGTTCAGCACATTGTCTTCTGCATTTTCATTTGCCGGGAAAGTAAAGGAATCAATATTGATATCCGGATTAACCGACTGAATCTGCGGGACAGCATAGCTGCCGATGGCAAACATTGCCGATTCGCCTCGTGCAAAAGCAGTGCAGGCATCGTTATAGCTGTAAGCATAGGGGTTCGGTTCTGCATAATCCAGCAGTGCCTTTTCCTTTTCAGCAACATCCCGGTAGGCTTCTGTGAATGTAGTTTCACCGGAATTCACCCGGCTGCATGTATCTGCCGGAGCCAGTCCTACGGCCAGCGAATTCCAGGGTGCTAAGCATGTCCAGGTATCTTTAAATCCAAAGTAGAACGGATAAACATCTGTTTCCGACTGGATTTTTTCCGACAGGGCAGTCAGTTCACTCCAGGTGGTGGGGATTTCCCATCCGTTTTCCGCAAACAGATCCTTGTTGTACAGAATGCCGGCGCAGTTTGCCACATAGGGCAGGGCATATACGCCGTCCTGGGGAATGAATTCCAGTTCCTTCAGGATGTCCATATATGCCGGCTTAATGTCTGATACGCCGTCAAAATCAGAGATATCCATAAACATCCCGGCATCCAGGAAGTTGGAATAGTTGATATCGCCGCCGATACCGATGATGTCAGGATAATCCTCTCTGACAAATCTTGTTTTCAACACTGTCATGGCATCATTGGGAGATTCAATTTTCAGGTAAATCTCATCCTGGGATGCATTGAACCGTTCTGCCATTTCATCAAAAGCCGCAACAGCTTCCGGTTTGTACTGCAGCATTGTCACGATTGTTCTGCCGTCTTTTGTTTTATCGCTGCTGCATCCGGTGACAGACACCGATGTCAGCATAACCACGAGCGCAGCGCCCATGGCAGCCCATTTTCGATGATTCATAAACGTGTCCTCCTTTTTTATGAAAATCATATTGCCGGAATCAATCCGAATTGGTAATATTATTATATCATCCATAATACGCCTTGTAAATACCATAAATCCGGCTGAAATATATCATTTTGCGACATAAAATGGAATAATGCAAAATGAGGTTGCATTTTGGTATATTCTATGGTATAATGAATATGTTATTTCAATCTTAGGAGAAAGGATGTAAAATATTGTAATATGCAGGACGTATTATTTTCTGTCTTTCCCAATGAGAATTTTGTGGATTTGGGGCTGTTTCAATTTGGAAAAGAGCAGTGTGCGCCGGCGCATTCCTTCGGCCCAGCTACCCGGAATCACTTTTTGTTTCACTATGTTTTGTCCGGAACCGGGATTCTTTATGCAGACAATGCAAAGGGAGAAACCATTCCTCACCATATCCGAAGCATGCAGGGTTTCATGATCTTTCCCGGACAAATCAACACGTATATTGCAGACAGCCACATGCCGTGGGAATACGTGTGGCTGGAATTCGATGGCCTTCGGGCGAAGAGTATGATGGAAATGGCAGGTTTTTCCCAGGATACACCGATTTATCATGCCCGGAAAAAAGAACTGCGGGAAGAAATGCGCAAAGAAATGCTTTACATTGTCGAACATGCGAACGAATCAACGTTTCATCTGATCGGGCACCTGTACCTGTTTCTGGACTATCTGACCCGTTCCATTGCGCCGATTCGGGTGAAAGCAAGCAGTACTCTCCGGGACTTTTATCTGCATGAAGCAATTGAGTATATTGAGCACAACTTTCAAAATGCCATTACCGTGGAGGACATTGCAGCAGTCTGCGGCCTGAACCGTACTTATTTCGGAAAAATTTTCAAGCAGACAACCGGAAAGACACCACAGAATTTTCTGCTCCAATATCGGATGACAAAGGCAACAGAGCTTCTGCTGCTGACTGAATTGTCTGTCCATGATATCAGCAATGCAGTCGGCTATGAAAATGCGCTGCATTTTTCCAGAGCATTCAAAACGGTTTACGGTGTTCCGCCCCGGGAGTGGCGCAATCAAAACCGCATGCGTGCCGAAAAAAATACAAACGATTGACACTGTATAAAATTGTGCAGAATGCTGTTTCATTAGGCGAATTTTACGAAAAAAATCACAAAAAAGACAAAAAACACAAGGGCTGCTTGACAGCAGGTATCCCTTGTGTTATACTTTTCATTAGTTAGTATAATCTAACTGCATTAGTTCAATCTAACTAAAAAGCAGAAATCGCGCAGAGTCTGCCGGATTCTGTCAAGTGGAAAGGAAAATTTGGCTATGGCATATTTAGAGATCGAAAAAGTTGTAGGAAGAGAAATCCTGGACTCCAGAGGAAATCCGACAGTAGAAGCAGAAGTAACTCTGGTAGACGGTACAGTCGGCAGAGGTACTGCTCCCAGCGGCGCATCCACCGGTGAATTCGAAGCACTGGAACTGAGAGATGGCGACAAGAGCAGATACTGCGGAAAGGGTGTCACAAAGGCTGTTGAAAACATCAATACTGTAATCAGCGAAGTGCTGGAAGGCATGGATGCTTCTGATATTTACGCAGTAGATCAGGCAATGATTGCAGCAGACGGAACTAAGGATAAGTCCAAGCTGGGCGCAAATGCAATCCTGGCAGTTTCCATTGCATGCGCAAGAGCAGCAGCAATTTCTCTGGATATTCCGCTGTATCGTTTCCTGGGCGGCGTTTCCGGAAACCGTCTGCCGGTTCCGATGATGAACATTCTGAACGGTGGCGCACACGCAGCCAACACAGTAGACGTACAGGAATTCATGATCATGCCGGTTGGCGCTCCCAGCTTTAAGGAAGCGCTGAGATGGTGTGCAGAAGTATTCCACGCACTGGCTGCTCTGCTGAAATCCAAGGGCCTTGCAACTTCTGTTGGTGATGAAGGTGGATTTGCACCGGATCTGGCAAGCGATGAAGAAGCCATCCAGTACATTCTGGAAGCTGTAAAGGGTGCCGGATATGAGCCAGGCAAGGACTTCATGATCGCAATGGATGCAGCATCCAGTGAATGGAAGGGCAGTAAG
>OJOL01001240.1_pt1 | contig 16488 bp, 13 predicted proteins | sample 1598121 | NCBI WGS metagenome assembly OJOL01 (sample SAMN01915219, study PRJEB22387) | human gut metagenome | isolation source: stool | host: Homo sapiens | place: USA
TCTTCACGGCATACTGGATGCAGCGGTTGAGGTTGATCGTCAGCACGCTCTTCGAGCCGGTCGAGACGCCGCCCGCGCCGAGCGTGTAGCTGAACCCGTTGTCCTGAATCTCGTTCCGCAGGCGGCAGCAGCTCGACAGCGAGTCGGCGTTGTCGCTGATATAGGTGAAGAACGAGTGCCCCTCGGCGTACATCTGCGCCGTGATGTCGCCCCATTCCCGGTCCATCACGTCGCCGTTTTTGGTCAGCAGCGCCATCGTCTCTACCGGGAAAGTCAGCACGGTCTTGGTGCGCTCGCGGTTGAACCACGTCATGAAACGCTTCTGCAGCCACGACAGCGACTCCCAGTGCGGATGCGAACCGTCGGGAAAAACGAACTCCCCGAACAGGCTTTCGAAGTAGTAGCGGTCGTAGTAGGCCACGTTCCAGAACACGGCTTGGAAGTTGCGCGCCCCGGTCGGCTGGTTGATCGAGTAGACGATCTGTTCGAAGCAGTCGGTGATTATCTTGTCTATTGTCCGGCGTTTCTTCGAGAGGTCGGCCACCTCATCGGCCCGCTTGTAGTAATCTTCGCCGTACTCCTGCTCGATGAAATAGTTCATGTACATCAGGAATTCGGGCGTGGCGCATGCGCCCGAAAGCATCGACGACACGATGAAAACCATGTTGACGAATCCGCCGCAGAACGATTTGAGATTCGTCGGACGGGTCGAGTTGCCGCCCACCGAAAGTGTGCCGCCCAAGAGCCACGGATACATGGTGATCGAGGCGCAGTAGTTGGCCATCGACGTCTCGTCGTTCTTGTAGATGAAGTGCTCCTTGAGCAGGTGCAGGTATTTGTCCGACAGTTCCTTGCCGTACATCTCCTTGATGCGGTCGGTCAGCAGGCGGCGGTTCAGGCGGATGAAGTTCTGCTTCGGCAGCTCGCCGATCAGCGTGGCGATGTTCTTGTTTTCGACGTTGGCGTTGGCGTCGTATTTCGAGCCGGTCGCCGGGTTCGAGGCGTCGCAGTAGTTGATCAGAAATTCGAGTTTCTCGCGGTCTTCGCGCTCTTCGGTGTGTTTCTGGCGGTAGAGCATGTAGCTCTTGGCCACCGCGAAGTAACGCTCGGCCATCAGCGCCACTTCGACCTGATTCTGAATCTCTTCGACGCTCATGCCGTCGGACACGTGTACGCGGCTCAGTATCGACGTGATGTCGTCGTCGGTGGCGTAGCTGCCGACCGAAAGGAAGGCCTTGCGTACGGCGCGTTTGATTTTCTCGACGGAAAACGCTTTGCGCTTGCCGTCGCGTTTTACGATGTAAAGTTCGGAAATGCCCATATTTTCTCCTGTTTTGTTGTTGGCCGGTTATGCGATAAAGCCCGCTTTTGCCGGCGGACGGCCGCCTGAAAAGCATGGTTTCACCAAAAAAATCAGTGTAAAACAAAGTTGCTGCACCGCTCTATATCCCGAAAGCGGGTGCCGTATATCGGTCAGGCAGGTCTTCTGACTCGCTCCTTCCGCACGCCTTCCCGTCCGATGGACAGTGGCTCTGAGAGTGTGCGGAGCGCAACGGAGCTTACAGCTACGGGGATAGTCCCTGATTTGCACAGGAGTTCCCTTTTGATCCCAAGCCGGCAGCCGCCGGCGGGGAACCTTGACCGGGAGCAAATATAGAGATTGTTTCCGAGGCGGCAATCGTTCGGCGCTCCAATTAATGAACAAATTGTAAACAATACGGCCGACGGCGGCCGACGCGGAAAAAATATGCCGCGTCCGCCCTCATGCGGTGATTTTTCGCAAAAGCTGTCCGCATGCACTTCTCTTTGGAGGCCGGGTGGCGCAAAACCGATAAATTTTGCTACCTTTGCCGCCGTATGAGAGCATCCGTCAAAAAGATATACGCTTCGTTCGGTCCCGACGCCTTGGTCGCGTTCTGGCTGGGCGTATGGTGGATTTGCAACCTCTTTCAGGCCGGTTTCACGGAGCTGGCCAATGACGAGGCCTACTACCATATGTTCGCCGAAAACATCTCGTGGGGCTATTTCGACCATCCGCCGATGACGGCGCTGCTGGTCTGGCTTGGGGAGCATCTCTTCGGCGGGGAGTTCGGCGTGCGGTTTTTCTTTACCCTGCTGCAGCCGCTTTACCTCTTTGTCTTCTGGCGCATCATCCGGCCCTCCGATGCCGACCGCCGCGATGCGGGGCTTTTCGTCATGCTCTCGGCCGCGACGCTCATGCTGCAGTTGTACGGTTTTATCGCCGTGCCCGACGGTCCGCTGATGATGACTGCGGCGTTGTTCCTGCTCACTTTCAAATGGTTCACCGAAGGGCGGCGCGCGGCGTGGCTCTGGATGGGTGTGGCCATGGCGCTGATGGCCTACAGCAAATACCACGGGGCGCTGGTGGTGCTCTTCGCGCTTGCGGCGACCCCCCCCCGCGTGTTCCTGCGTCCGACCTTATATCTCAGCGGCGCGGTGGCGCTGTTGCTGCTCGTGCCGCATTTCGTGTGGCAGTACGAGCACGACTGGGCGTCGCTGGCCTATCATCTGGCGGGGCGTAACTCGGTCTTCCGGCCCGGTTACGTCGCCGAATACCTGCTCAACCTGCTGGTCGTCTTCAACCCGTTCTTCGTGCCGCTCTATGTCCGGTCGTGGATCGCCGTGAAGCCGCAGAACGCCGTCGAACGCGCGCTGAGATTCATTCCGGCGGCGTTTATCGTCTTTTTTCTGCTTTCGACGCTGCGCGGATACGTCCAGCCCCAGTGGGTGATCGTCGCCGTGTTCGGACTGCTCTATACGCTCTTCACCTACGCCCGGCGTCATCCCCGGACGCGCCGCTACCTGATGCGCATGGGGTGGGTGACGCTCGCCCTGATCGCCCTGACGCGGCTGGTGATGATCTTCAATCCGCTGGGCATCCGTTACGAAGTGTTCGACAACCGCACCAGTTACGGGGAGATCGCCGAAATCGCCGACGGCCGTCCCGTCGTTTTCCGCCACGGTTACGCCGTCGCGGCCAAATACGCCTTCTATACCGGCGGAGAGGCCTACTGCCAGCCCAATATCCGCTACCGGACCCACCAATGGCAATTCCGTGACGACGATACGCGCTTTGCCGGCCGCGAAGTGCTGGTCGAGACGCCTTATGACGAAGCCGACACGACGGGCCGCGTCCGGAGCGTCGTACTGCCCAACGGCAAGCGTTTCACGTGGTTCGTCGATACGCATTTCCATCCGACCCGCCTTGTGGACATCTCCTTCACGGGGCTTCCCGAACGAGTCGCCGCGGGCGATACGCTGCGGCTTTCGCTGCGAATCGACAATCCCTATCCTTATAACATCGACTTGGGCGGCGACATGTCGCTCGTCATGCTCTGGAAGCACGGCCGTTTCCGCGTCGAGGAATTCGACACCGGGGAACGTTTCCGGATTCCCGCCGAGGAGGAGATCCGGCGCGAGGTGGTGTTCGTCGTGCCCCGACAGCTGGCCGGGACCGATTTCGACGCCGGCTTCGCCCTGCGCCGGGAAGGGTATACGAATTGGTTTAACGGAAAACCCCTCCGCACGGAGGTTGCGCGATGATCGAGCAGTTTCTCAAATTCTGCATCGTGGGCGGTTCGGGCGTCTTCGTCGATTTTGGAATCACCTACCTCTGCAAGGAGTGGCTGAGGCTCAACAAGTACGTCGCCAATTCGCTCGGCTTTCTCTGCGCCTCGACGACGAATTACATCCTGAACCGGATCTGGACTTTCCACAACGAGAATCCCGACATTACGGGACAGTACCTCCGTTTTCTGGGCATTGCCGCCGTGGGGCTTGTCATCAACAACCTGACGATCTGGCTGCTGCACGGCCGTTTCCGCCTGAATTTCTATCTGGCCAAGCTTTTCGCCATCGGCGTGGTCACTTTCTGGAACTTCTTCATGAACTATTTCTTTACGTTCTGACGCTTTTATTCCTAATTTATTTGACTTCGATTCTCTTGATGAACTTGGCCGGATTCCCGGCTACTACAGTCATAGGCGGCACGTCTTTGGTTACTACGCTGCCAGCCCCGACAATGGCTCCGTAACCGATGCGTACTCCCGGAAGGATAGTCGAATTGATACCGATCCATGCCTTGTCCTCGATTACGATCGGCCGGCCGTAAGTTGCGCTGCGGTTATCCGGATTGGGGGCGTGGTTGATCGTAATCAGATTGACCTTCGGGCCGATGAATACCTCGTCGCCGATCGTGATGCCGCCGCGACCGAAAAACGTGCAACACTGCTGAATGAAACACCCCCTTCCGATCGTGACGGGTTTGCCGTAGTCGATGTACAGAGGCGGCAGCACTGTCGTACTCTCTTCGAGCGGTTTGCCGAGAATCCGGCCCATATATTCGTGCACTTCTTCGGGGGTGCGGTAGCCCGTATTCATCTTCGTGGCAGTTTCGATGGTGGCGAAAATATCGCTAATCAATGCCTCGTAACCCGGCTCGTCGGGCGAAACCATCTCGCCTGACAGGTCTTTTTCAAAAATATTCTTCATGATTTTCTGTTTAATGTTTTCTGATGCAAAGGTAGACGGAATACCGTACAATGGCTTTGTTGTGCGGTTCAAGTTGCTTTGTTGTAAAGTTCATGAAATAAAAAAGCCCCGCATTTATGCGAGACTCGTTTCGTGTTGCAGCTCCTCAGTCGGAGGAATGCCGTACGTTTCTTTATAGACCTTTGAGAAGTGTGAAAGATTCTTGAATCCGACCTCGAAACAGATTTCCGACACCTTTCGTCCGCCTTTCCGAATTAATTCGCGGGCGGCTTCGAGACGGCGGTGTATCAACCATTCCTGCGGCGAAAGCGCGCTGCACTTTTTGAAATCGCGTTTGAATGTGGACAGACTGCGACCGGTGTAGTTGGCGATTTCTTCCATCGATATGTCATTCATGTAATTGCTTTCCAGAAAATCCAATATGTCGATTTTCCACGGATCCGCAAAATCGAAAACGGAAGCATACAGATGCTTGCTCGTATTGAGCAATACATAGATCCCCTCGATCATTTTCAGATGCAGCAACTCGTCTGTCGGCTGGATGTTCGAATCGAAATAAGGAGTCATGGATTCGAACAGACTTACGATGTCGGGACGGTTGGACGGCAATTTATATAAGCTTATTTTATCCCGTTTGGCATCTTTCGGCAGGGCGTTCCGGTCTAAACGGCTGTAAAAACCACGCAGGAATTCGGGAGTAAACATCAGAAAAATCGCTTTGAACTGTTCGCCGTTCCATGCCTGTTTGGTCATTTGTACACTGAAATCCTTTCGGATAAAGGCACAATCGCCTTTATGCAGCCGGGTGATTTCCCCGCGTTCGTCGATTACCATTTCACCGGAGTACATATATACTAACACATGGGAATGATTCCGATGCAGGCAGCTTTTCCCTCCGTCGAAGTACATCGCTAAGAAAAAGTCCGAATAGCGTAGCGTATTGATTCCGTCTGTCATTTTAGAACCGGGGCTTTCTGCAATGGCAGTCTGCAAGGTGGTCGTTGACATATCCCACGGCCTGCAAGTGGGCGTAGCAGATGGTGGTGCCGAAAAATTTGAACCCGCGTTTTTTCATGTCTCTGCTTATGGCGTCGGACAACGCCGTCGATGCGGGAATTTCACGCATGGTTTTCCAGTGATTGACCACGGGCCTGTTGTCGGGAAGAAACGATTTCAGATACCGGCAGAAGGAGCCGAATTCCCGCTGGATTTCGATGAAGAGTCTCGCGTTGGTCACCGCGGCTTCTATCTTCCGTCTGTTGCGGACGATTCCCGGATCCTGCATCAGCCGCTCTACGTCGTCGTCCGTAAAGGCCGCCACTTTATGCACGTCGAAGCCGGCGAACGCTTTTCTGTAATTTTCGCGTTTGCGCAGAATCGTAATCCAGCTTAATCCGGCCTGCGCGCTTTCCAGCACCAGAAATTCGAACATTTTCCGGTCGTCGGTAACTTCCCGGCCCCATTCGTTGTCGTGGTACTCCACGTACAGCGGATCGGTTCCGCACCAGTCGCAGCGTTTCAGTGACAAATCCATATTACTGTGCTTTTTTCGCGGCCCTGATTTTGCGCAGCGGGAGTCCCAGCACGCCGAAGAACGCTTCGCGGAAGATGCCGCCGCTCATCTTGGAGGTGCCCTCGCGGCGTTCGACGAAGATGATCGACACCTCCTTGAGTTTCAGCCCCAGCCGCCACGCCGAGTACTTCATTTCGATCTGAAAGCCGTATCCCTTCATCCTTACGGCGTCGAGGTCGAGCGTCTCCAGCGCATGGCGCGAGTAGCAGACGAATCCCGCCGTCGCGTCGCGCAGGGGCATGCGCGTCACGATGCGCACGTACATCGAGGCGAAGTAGGACATCAGCAGACGCGACATCGGCCAGTTGACGACGTTTACGCCTTGCACATAGCGCGAGCCGACCACCACGTCGTTGCCCTCGGCGGCGGCTTCGTACAGCCGCACCAGATCGTCGGGATTGTGCGAGAAGTCGCAGTCCATTTCGCAAATGTAGTCGAATCCGTTGTCCAGTCCCCAGCGGAAGCCCGTCAGATAGGCCGTTCCCAGCCCCTGTTTGCCGCTGCGCTCCAGCAGATGAAGCGTTTCGGGGAACTCTTTCCGGCGTTGCCTGACGATTTCGGCCGTCCCGTCGGGCGAACCGTCGTCGATGACGAGCAGTTCGAAAGGTTCGGGCAGCGAAAAGACCTTGTCGATCATCGCCGAGATGTTTTCCTTCTCGTTGTAGGTCGGAATGATTACCAGTTTGCGCATAGGGCCTTGTTTTCGGATTTTCTATACAAAGGTAGCATTATTTTGCAAAAACGCGCCGCCCCGGCTCTTTTTCTGCGGGGACGGCGGATATTTCCGGCGCTTTGCGCGGGAGCCGCGCACGCTTTTTACCGGCGGCGTTTCATCGCCCGGATTTCCTGCTTCGCGGCGTCGCTCACGCGGTAGGATTCGATGATTTTCTGCAGCGATTTGTTGTAGGTCCAGTCGTCCAGCGAGCAGCTTCCCAGCCAAGCGTGTGTGCGCTGCGGAAATTTGACGTAGCAGACCGACACCGCCCATGCCACGGCCATGCGGGCGTAGTAGGCTTCGTGGCGGATGCCGTCGAGCTGCCGCAGAAACGCTTCGAGGTGCTGTTCATCGACGAAATTGCCCAATCCCATGACTACGGCGAAACACACGTCGTATTCGGCCTGCGCGTGAAAATAGGGTTGTATGAACTCCCACATCGGCTGCCGCTCGGCGGCGCGGAGCCGCCAGCAGAAGCAGTCGCAGACGGCCCAGTTGTCGATCTTGGGTACGAAGCGGGCCACGTGTGCGAGCTTTTCGGCGGGTTCGCACCGGGCATAGCCGATCACCAGCCCCTGCAGCATCCGCTCTTCGAAGTAGAAATCCTCGACTTCGGCCAGATATGCGCGCCAGTCTCCGGCGGCGATCTCCTTGGCGATGCTGCGCAATACGGGCAGGCGTATGCCCAGCACGTTTTCGACGCCCGGCATCAGCGCCGAGGTGAATTTCATGTATTTAGGCTCGGTGAGTTCGAGCAGTTGTTCACGCAGCGTCATCGTTTGCCGAATTTGGGGGTTATGCCGATGAAAAAGGAGACGTTGAGCCGCGGCATGGGGCGCGAAAGCACCGATTCGTACTCCTCGTTGAGCAGGTTGTGGATGCAGCCTTTGAGCGAGAACGACGCCCATTTGCAGTCGAGTCCCTTTTCGAGCGAGAGGTCGCTCATGAAGTAGGGTTTCACGCGGCCCAAGACGCCCAGGTCGTTGCTCGACATGGTGTAACGTTCGCTGTACCAGTTCCATTTGTAGGTCAGCTCCCACTGCCGCCACTGCACGCGCGCCGTGAAAGCCGCCGAATAAACGGGAATGTAGACGAGCTGTTTGCCGACCGACTCGTCGGCCGGGCTGAACGGATCGCCCCGGTTGATCGAACGGGTCCATGCGAAATTGCCGTCGAGGAGCAGTCGCCAGCCGCCCGAAGTCTTGGCTTCGGCCGAGAGTTTGGTCTCGATGCCGTAACTGTGGACGCGGCGGATGTTGATCGGGGTGTAGATGCCCAGTTTGGGACTGCCTATCCAGAGTATCCAGTCGTCGATGCGCGAATCGAACACCGTGGCCGACGCGCGCAGCGAACGGGCGTCGCCTTTGAGCGTCGTTTCCAAGCCCGCGTCGAACGTCCAGCCCCGTTCGGGTTTGAGGTTCTTGTTGCCGCCGGGGCGGAAGTAGAGGTCGTTGAGCGTGGGGTAGCGGTAGTTGCGGGCGGCCGAAGCCCGGACGACCACGCTGCCGCGTTTCGAGAGCACGTAGTCCGCGAACAGCGCCGGGATGACGGGCGTCGTACGGTCTCCGTATAACTCCCACCGCAGGTCGGCGGCGACGCCCAGCCGCGGCACGGGACGCCATTTCACGGCGGCGAACGCCGAAAGTTCGAACCGCTCCTGCCGGTAGAGCGTATCGGCCCGCAGGCCGTTGTTGCCGATCACCGAGAGGTCGCCGCTGCGCACCCGGTGCTGGTGGAGGGCGGCGTTGGCCGAGAAGAGCCACTTCTCGCCGAGCGCATATTCGGCTTCGGCCTTGGCGAAGAGCGTATGGATGCGACTCCGGGCGTCGGTATTGACGACGAACTGCCCCTTGCCCTCGGGGTCCTGCTTGAGCAGGTAGCGCAGATCGGTGTAGGTGTAACCCGCGCGTGCGCCGAGTTTCAGTCCGTGGCGCAGCCGCTCCCAGCCTGCCACGGCCCGCAGCGTGCGCTCGTCCTGCGTATTCTGTTTCTGTTTGCTTCTGTTGCGGTCGGACGTGAGCATCGCCAGTCCGCGGTGCGAGTCGAGGTACCATGCCGCCAGCGAGAACCGGTCGCCGCTGTGGGTGGTGTAATAAAGTTCCTGCATGACATGCAGGTCGCGGAATCCGCCGTTGCGGTTACGCTGAAGGGGGTAATATTCGCCGACGATTTGGCCGTTGTCGTCGGTGACGAACTCTTTGGAGTTGTAGTTGCGGAAGCGGAAGTCGTTGTCCGAGGTGCTGTAAAGCACGCGCGTCGAACTGCTCCACCGCGCGCCGCCGTAGGTCAGGTGCAGGAATTCGTCGAACGTGGCGAACGACCCGATGCCCTGCACGTAACGCAGCCCCAATCCCTGCTCCGCAGGGGCTTTGGTCGCCAGCGTCACCGCGCCGCCCAGCCCGCCGCCGGTGACGCCCACCGAGCTGGCTCCGTGATAGATCGTCGCGTCGTCGATGAAATAGGCGGGTATCAGCGAAAAATCGACCTGTCCGAGCATCGGCGAATTGACCTTCATGTCGTTCCACGTCACCTGCGTGTGCGAGGGCGCCGTGCCGCGGAACGAGGCGGTCGCGAGCGTTGCGCGGCCGTAGGATTTGATGAAGATGGTCGAACCCGTCGCCAGCGCGTCGGCCAGCGATGCGGTGATGTTTTCGCGCAGGACGAGCGTGTCCAGTTCGGTGCGCTGCACGCCGATCTCCTTCATCGGGCGGCGTCCCGAAATATCGACCGACTCGATGGCGATGGTGCGGGCCGTCGAGTCACGCTGCGCCGCGGCGGGCAGGGCGCAGGTCAGGCAGAGGAGTATCGTCGCGGTGCGCAGCACGCGGTCAGTTGCGTTTGGTTACGGTCCGGTAGCAGCCGATGCCGTACACTTCGGTCGAAATCTCGCCGATCAGCGGGGCTTTGGCGTTCACGCCCGTCTGCACCTTGATGAAGTCGATCTGCTGCAGGTTGGCGGGCGAGCCGTCGGCCGTCACGGCGTCGCTGATGCGCAGGCGGTTGGTCGTGCCGATCCGGTCCACCGTCGAGAAGTTGTCGGCGTAGCCCCATGCGAACGCCTGAGGTCTCCACTGTCCGTCGGCCTGTTCGACATTGTCGCGCAGCCGCGTGCCCGTGAATTTCAGGTCGGCAGGCTCGATCCATGCCGGGCAGTAGGAGGCCTGCGTATGTTCGTCCATCCGGTCGATCGTGCCGCTGCCGCCCCGGTCGTCGGTCCATGCGGCGGAGCCGTCGGCGAGCGGCGTGTAGGTGACCGCATACCCCCGGATCGTCGCGGCGTTGTCGTACTCGCTGCCTTTCAGCTCGTACCACGTGTCGTCGGGCACTCCGTTGCCGTTGGCGTCCTGCATGACCCAGACGACGCCCGGCTCGGACGAGGTGTTCATGGCGTTGCCCTTGACGTAAAGGTCGTAACCGCCCGTGTTGGGTACCGGCTCGGCGAATGCCGCGACGAGATATCCGCCCCATCCGCCGAGCGAAACCCAGTTGTTCTCGGCGAAGCGCGCGGCGGCGTACCGGCAGGCTTTCTCCGGGGTGTCCACGCCGTCGAACGCGCCTCCGGAGCGCGCCTCTTCGTTGATGAACTGTCCCGGTGCGGGAGTGTATTCGAGAATCCGGGCCACGGGTTCGTCCGTCTGCGTGGTCGTGATCTCTTCGCCGGAGTTGCAGGCGGCCAGCAGAAGAGCCGCCAGAGGGAATGCGTATTTTTTCATCTTCTTCGAATGTTTTTTACGGTTTGAAACAGAACGATCCGGGGGTGATGCCGACGCGTATCGTGTCGACGGCCGCGCCCCGCGCCGTGAAGCGGTAGACCACGCCGTGCTGGACGTAGTCGATGGCGTCGGCCACGTAGACCTCCGAGGTCAGCGGATCGACCGCCACTTCGTAATAGGTGGTCTGCGTATAGGGCAGGAACGGCGTGACGGGCAGCTCCTCGGCATCGACCCGCATGCGCCAGACGTCGCGGTTGATGAAGTAGAGCGTGTCGCGCGTGCCGTTGAGGGTGACCGACGAGGGATGGTCGCCCGCGGCGAACGTATAGGTCTGCTCGACGCGGCGCGTAGCGGCGTCGATGCGGTAGAGCGCCGCCGGAATGCCTGCGGTGCGTCCGTCGGTGACGGTCCAAAGCTTGCCGAAGCGGTCGAGGACCAGCGACGAGGGCTGCGGCCCGACCTCGATCGAGTCCACCAGCGTTTCGCGTGCGGCGTCCACGACCAGAATCTTGTTGTCGTACGACCAGCAGTTTACGAACACTTCGTCGCCCCACTGCACCATCTGTTCGGTCGATTTGTGGCCGTTCATCGGAATCCGGCCGCGGATACGGTTGCTGCGGGAATCCACGACCGTGATGCGCGGATCGTAAAGGTCGGTGATATAGGCCGTCGTGTCGTTGGGGAAGTGGATGTAACGCGGCGAGACGACCCCTTCGATCACTCCCGTGACGCGGAAAGTCGCCGGGTCGATGACATAGACCGCGCCCGAATTGTTCACCACGACGTATCCGCGTCCTTTGTGGAGGGTCATCGACTGGGCGACGTCGCCCAGTTTCATGCCGTTCGCGCGGATGAAGATTTCGTTTTCGACGCTCCGTGCCGCCGGATCGTAGAACGACAGCGAAGCGTTGTCCCAGCCGAAGTTGCCCTCGCACGTGATGAACACGCCGCGCTGCGACTGCGCGAACGGCTCTTCATGCAGCGGTCCGTAGTCCATGCAGGCGCAGCAAAATCCTGCGCCGGCGCATAAAACCGCCATATGTCGTAAAACGCGTTTCATCGGCTTTCAAATGACTGCGGCTGGTACGGGCTGACGTGTCGGATGCCGGTGTCGGCGACGGTCTGCTGCGCCCCATTCTCCGCAGGGTGCATATTGGTTGAACGGCATGCGGCAGGTCTTCTGACTCGTTACCGTTCCGGCGCCTTCCCGTCCCGGAGGACAGTGGCCAAAGAGTGCCGGAACATGTTGCGTAACTTACAGCAGCGGGAACTGTTGCCGGATTTCACGGCATTCCCTTTTAATCCCCGCGCCCTTCCGGGGCGTTTCGGGAACCGATGCGACGCAAAAGTAATCTTTTTTCGAGACATGCCCCAAAGATTCGGACGAAAATATTAACTTTGTTGAGTAAATTGCGGCTCTGCGGACTCCGGCGAGGGTGATCGGCGGAGCTGTTGTGAAAAAAAGATTAACTTTGCCCGAAAATCGGATGTTATGACGGTTGAGATACGACGGATAACCCAAGTCTCGGATGCGCTCGAAGAGGCGTTCGCGCGGCTGATGCCGCAGCTTTCGCCGCGGCTGGGCGCGCCCTCCCGCGAGGCGTTGCGGCGTGTGGCCGGAAGCGAAACCGGAGCGTTGCTGGCCGCCGTGGCCGGGGAACGGATCGTCGGGGTGCTGACGCTGGCGTGGTACGATGCGCCTTCGGGGCGCAAGGCATGGATCGAGGACGTCGTGGTGGACGGCGCGGCACGCGGCTGCGGCGCGGGCGATGCGCTGGTGCGCGCTGCCGTGGAGCATGCGGCCCGCATCGGCGCCGGGAAGGTGATGCTGACGTCGAACCCGGCGCGCGAAGCCGCTAGGGCGCTTTATCGCAAAGTCGGATTCGAAGAGGTGGAAACCACGGTTTTCGCCTTTAAAACAGATAAGTGATGAAAAAATTCGTGAAGATTGCGGCCATCGTGGTGGCCGTCGTGCTGGTGATCGCTCTGGTGGCGCCGATGGTGCTGCGGGGCAAGATCGCCGAGATTGTGAAGCGTGAGGCCAATGCGATGCTCGATGCGCGGCTCGATTTCGAGAAGCTGGACATCAGCCTGTTGCGCCATTTTCCTCGCGCTTCGCTCGATCTGAAGGGACTGACGCTGGTGGGCGAGGAGCCTTTCGCGGGCGATACGATCGTCGCCGCGCAGCGGATTTCGGTGGTCGTGAATGTGATGTCGCTTTTCGGCGACGAGGGGTTCGAGGTGACGAAGATCATTCTTTCGGAGCCTGCGCTCCATGCGCACAAACTTGCCGACGGCAGGGTGAACTGGGACGTTGTGAAGGCTTCGGAAGAGGCTCAGGGCGAAGAGGAGACCCCCGCCGATGCGGAACCTTCGTCGTTCCGCCTTTCGGTCCGCGACTTCAGGATCAGCGACGCGGCGATCCGTTACGAGGACGATTCGACGGGCATGTGCTTCTCGACCGCACCTCTGTCACTTCGCCTGCGGGGCGACATGTCGGCCGACCAGACCGACCTCGACCTGCGGCTGACGGCCAAGGGCATGCGGCTGGTTTCGGGCGGTATTCCGATGCTCAGCGGCGCCGAAGCGGAGCTGGATGCAGTGATTGCGGCCGATCTGGCTAACAGCCGTTTTACCTTCTCGCAGAACAAACTGCGCCTGAACGCCATCGAGGTAGGTCTCGACGGCTGGGTGGAGCTGAAAGACGACGCCGTGGCCATGGACGTCACGGCCGGCTGCGACAAGGTGCAGTTCAAGGACGTGCTTTCGCTCGTTCCGGCCTTCTATACCCGCGACTTCCGCAATCTTGCGGCCGGCGGCGAACTTTCGATGGCGCTCTGGGCGCGCGGCGAAATGCGCGGCGCGGCGCTTCCGGCGTTCGAGCTCAGGACGGAGGTGCGCAACGGCAGCTTCCAGTACTCGTCGCTGCCCAAGGCGGTGGACGGCATCAACATCGACGTCCGGATCGCCAATCCCGGCGGCGTGGCGGATAAGACCGAACTCGACCTCTCGAAATTCACGCTCCGGATGGCCGGGAATTCGCTTTCGGCGTCGGCCTATGCGACCAATCTGGTCAGCGACCCGACGTTCCGTGCCGCGGTGGACGGCCGTGTCGATCTGGGGGCCGTCAGAGAGGTGTATCCGCTCGAAAAGGGGATGGAGCTGAGCGGTCTGATTACCGCCGACGTGAAGGTTTCGGGCCGTATGTTCGACATCGAAAAGAGCCGCTACGAGCGGATCGGCGCGTCGGGAACGTTCGTCGTCGAGCGGCTGGGCCTGACCATGCCCGAACTGCCTGCGGTCCATATCCGCCGTGCCGCCGCGACCATTACGCCCGCGGCCATGACGCTCGGCGAACTCGGCCTTACGATAGGCCGGAGCGATCTGGCGGCCAACGGCCAGCTGTCAGGCTACATCGGCTACCTGCTGCGGGGCGACATGCTTTCGGGACGTCTCTATGTGAAGTCCGACCTGCTGGACCTGAACGAAATGATGAACGTCATGCCCGATTCCGCACCGGAAGAGACCCCGGAGACGTCGTCGGCCGGGACTTCCGCCGAACCGGCGCAGGCGCTCGAAGTGCCGCGCAACCTGAACCTCTCGCTCAATACCGAACTGCAGAAGGTGCTCTTCCAGAAAATGACCGTCTCCGGTATATCGGGCGAGATGCGCGTAGCCGGCGGTGCCCTTTCGCTCGAACGGCTGCGCATGCAGCTCTTCGGCGGTTCGGCGACCGCTTCGGGCAGCTATTCGACGGCGGCCGATCCGCAGCGTCCGGCGCTGAAGCTGGCATTGGGACTTGCGGGCGCTTCGTTCTCCAAGACGTTCGACGAGCTAGAGATGGTACAGAAACTCGTGCCGCTGTTCGCCAAAACGGGCGGCGATTATTCGTTGTCGCTCGACATGACGACCGCGCTCGATCCGAATATGGAACCCGACCTGCAGTCGCTCGACGCCACGGGCGAAATCAAGTCGGCGAACATCCGTATCCAGAACCTCGAAGCGTTCGATGCGCTGGCCAAGGCGCTCGACAACGACAAACTGCGGAAAATCGAAGCCAAGGACGTCGCCGTCCGTTTCTCGATCAGGGACGGCCGGATTACGACCCAGCCCTTCGACCTGAAGATGGGCGACATAAAGATCAACATGTCCGGTTCGACGGGACTCGACCAGACCATCGACTATACGGCCAAGGTGGCCCTGCCTGCGGGTTCTGCGGGCGGGATCTTGGAGTCGGTCAATGTCGGCATAGGCGGTACGTTCACCTCGCCCAAGATCACGCTTGGGGTGAAGGAAGCGGCCGAGCAGGCCGTAAAGAACGTCATCGACCAGCAGATCCAGAAGCTCACGGGCAGCGAATCGCTCGGCGAGGAGATTCAGAAGCAGGCCGACAACCTGCGCAAGGAGGCCAAACGTGCCGGCGACAAGCTGGTCGAAGCCGCCGAAGCGCAGCGCACGAAACTTGTGGACGGCGCCAAGGAGAAGGGTGCTTTGGCGAAGCTGGCGGCCGAGAAAGCGGGCGACAAGCTGGTCGAGGAGGCCAAGAAACAGGCTGACAAACTCAGCGCCGAAGCTGAAAGACAGATCGAAAAACTCACGGCGAAGCAGGAGTAGGGAATGCTTGTTCTTTTCGCCGTCATTCTCGGAGGAATCGTCACGGGGCGCCTGCTGCAAAGCCGGCGCCTCGCGTTCGTCTCCCGGCTGATCGCCGTCATCATCTGGGCATTGTTGTTCCTGCTCGGACTGGAAGTCGGTTCCGATCCCGCCGTCGTGGGCGGCATGGCGACGCTGGGGCGTACCGCCTTCGTAATCTTCGTCTTCTCGGTCGCGGGAAGCATCGGGGCTTCGTGGCTGTTGTGGCGGCGTATCCGGGGCCGCACTGCTTCCGGGACGGAGGGCGCCGCGGCAAATCCGGCATCTGCCGGCTCTGTTGCGGGCCGCGGATTTGGGGCCGGAGGCGGGGGCTGCGGTGCGAATGGCTTTTCCGGGAGTGTTGCGGATCAATCTTCCGAAGCGCTCCCCAATCCGGCGGCGTGTGGCGCGTCATGTTCGCCCGAATCTTCGGATTCAGCAGCGTGTGGCGCGTCATGCTTGCCCGAACCTTCGGAGCTGGCATTGTTTTGCGCGCCGTGTTCTCCCCAATCTTCTTCGGCGACGTGCGAGCCGACGCCCGCGCCTGCTTCTCCGGCCTCCGAGCCGGAAAAAACGCTGTCGATGTGGGGTGCTCTGAAAGGGAGTCTGGTGATCGTCGCCTTCTTCGTCGCCGGATGCGTTGCGGGACTTTTCGCTCTTGTGCCGTTCGATGTCGCCGGGGCGCGTGTCAGCACGTATGTTCTCTATGCGCTGATGTTTTGTGTCGGCGTGACGCTGGGCCATGATGAAACCCTTGCGGGACGTGTCCGGCGGCTCGATCCGCGGCTGGCGCTGCTGCCCGTGATGACTGCCGTCGGAACGCTGGCGGGCGCGGCTCTCGCGACGCCGCTTCTGCCGCCGCTGGCCGTGACCGATACGCTGGCCGTCGGTTCGGGTTTCGGCTATTATTCGCTGTCGAGCATCTTTATCGCCGATTTCCGGGGCGCGGAGCTGGGAACCGTCGCTCTGCTATGCAATGTCATGCGCGAGATCTTCACGCTGCTGGCCGCTCCGCTGGTCGCCCGTTGGTGCGGACCGCTGGCGGCCGTCTCGATCGGCGGTGCGACCACCTTCGACACCACGCTCCCCGTCATCACGCAGGCGGCCGGAAAACCCTATGCCGTGGTTTCGATTTTCCACGGCTGCACGCTCGATTTCAGCGTTCCGTTTCTGGTGACGTTTTTCTGTACGCTGTAATTGTTGGCCGTAATAAAAATCCCCGCCGGAGCAGGGAGATAAGGTCGAATCCGGTCCGAGTCCGGACGTGTGGGGAATCGGCCTGCGGGGCTGCTGCCGAGTCCGGGAGTCCGTGCGTGCGGTAATTCCGGTTTCGGCCGGGGACC
>OJOL01001248.1_pt1 | contig 16429 bp, 18 predicted proteins | sample 1598121 | NCBI WGS metagenome assembly OJOL01 (sample SAMN01915219, study PRJEB22387) | human gut metagenome | isolation source: stool | host: Homo sapiens | place: USA
GCGTACGGATGTCCTCCGTGTAGTGTAGCGCGTCGGGGTGGTTGGCAGCGTGCGAAGCGATAGCATTCGCATCGTGGTTGACGCAGGCGATCACCTTGGCGCAAGGATCTCCGGCATGCCGCGCAAAGTGTACCCCGGTCGAGGTGCCGCCCGCACCGCAGAAAAGGTCGATGTATATAACTTTGATTGCCATTTTAGAATAGTTCGGGATGTTCGTCTGGTAGCTGCACGCCCATCCGCCGAAGGGCATAGCGTAGCGTGTAGCCGTTGTTGGTGTAGTTCATTGCCATTTGGTAGAGTTTCGGATGTAGAGTGTACAGTATGTGAAAGCGCCTCCCCCCCCCTCCGAGGTGTGCGCCGAACCCGCAGAATACGCAGCCGGTTCGGGTAATGCCCGGTATGTCGTAAATCGGGCAATAGGGTATGTCGAATCTGTGAATGTAGTCCCGGCAGTCCGCGGCAGTCCAGATCGACAGCGGGGCGCTGTGAACCTTGCGGGGATTATCCGAAAAGACGTTGCACCCGCCGCGACGGACATACATGGTTTGCCGCAGTTTGCTTTCGTCGGCCATCGTGCCGACCATCCCAAGGCTCTGTGTTTGGGCGTTGAATTTGCGGAAAGGCCGCTTTTTCAGTATTTCGCAACACTTTTCCGAGGTCATATAAGGCTCACTTATCAGGTAGCGCCATTTTTCTGAGAGTACGCCGGGCCGGCGTACTCCGTCGCCGTAGAGCCTATATGTCCGTAATTTGTCGCTGTTGGTCGTCCGAATATTTCGGACAGCTTGCGCCTGCTCTTTGCTTACAAGAGGAAACCCATATCGGGCCATGACCTCGCGTGGGGGCATGGCCGGGTGGATGATCTCGATGTTATCCGTATGCCGCACGAACCGGACGATTTCCGGGTATTCGTTACCTGTTGAGCAGAACACGCCCTTCATGTTAGGATCGACGAACCGGCGAGCCAAGTCGAGCAGGACGGTTGAGTTTAGTCCGCCGGAAAATGATACGTAGGGCGTGCGGTCGTGCTCTTTGCAGTAGGCAACGAACGTTTCCATGGCGTAGCATGTGTGGTCGATCTTTTGATTGAGCGGCCACGCCTGACGAGTGCGAAGGTCAGATAGAGTAAGCGGTTTCATGTAAAAATAAATTTTGATTTCGAACCGGTATTTCATAGTTGCACCAAATACACTCCTGCATGAGCGTACCGCTGCCATTGACGATGTTAGAGCGGATGTTGTTACGTTTCATCGGGAATTTGATTTTATGCCAATCATCATAGAGATAATCCATAAGCAGGCAATCATATCCACTGACCATTGCGAATCCTTTTATTTGATGAAGTTTCCAAGCCAGCCGTTCGTGATCTGCATCCGTAAAGTCGAACAGGTAGTCTCCACCCTTATGTTTACTCCCGCGGCTTTCCAAAGGATACGGTGGGTCGCAATAAAAAAATGCCTCCGGAAAGTCGAGCTTGTCGATTGCGGCAGAGAAGTCGCTGTTGATGATCTGGAAGTTGCGGCGGATTTCCTGCGCTACTTCATGAAGTTTCTCAACTCCGTTTTTCCATCGGCTGACTGTTTCTCCTCCCTGTGCGTTCACGTGTTGTTTGGACATGTGCCACCCTTTATTTTGTCGTTGCACACCCAGTCCGAAGAACGACTGCCGCACACGGACATAGAACCGTCGAGCGCGTTCAAGGTCTGTGATTCCTTCAGCCCCCCCCCAGCATTTCCGGTATTCGAGTTCAGAGCATGGAGTCAGTTCTAACATCCGGATGAGTTCATCTTCATGTTCGCGGAGCTGCTCGAAGAAGTTGGTTATTTCGCCGTTTATTTCGTTGGCTGTCCGAATGACATTGCCTCGGTAGTTCAATGATACGACCATCGATCCCGCGAAGAGATCGACGAGGTGAGTGAACTTCGGTGGAAAATTCTCGTAGAGATATTCTATAAAAGAAAACTTGCCACCGAAGTAGTTGAAGGCTATCTTTTTGCTATTGTTGCCGCTCATTGTTTTGGAAGGTTGTAGTGCCGACGTTCGGCGGCTGTTAATTCGGTTGTAAATTCGAAGTTATACACCCACACAAAGGGGTTCTTTTCCCAAATTCCGCGATCTTCGAGCCTTTCCATTAGAGTCTGGAAACTGGCGATTGCGTTGCTACAATGCGGATAGCCGTCTACGAGTTCTTCTTTGGTAAAATGTAGTTCCGGGCAATAGTGGACGTAATGCCCCTCGATGGAGGTAAACGGTCGTACTCCCTCTCGCTTTGCAGCTTCTTCGGTGATGTCTTGTAGCCGTTCGCCATGCCGGGCTGTTATCCGAAGGAAGTAGCGGGCCATCCGCGCCGGCATGGATTGCTTATTTCGCCAGAATCCGGGTTTGTCAAGGTATTCTCCATATCCGAGTTCTTGCAGGGCTTGAATGTCTGCCGGATCGTATTTGTAAAATACTCTATCAAGACCCAAAGGGTGCGGAATGTACGGCTCTTTGATAAAGATAACTTCGCCGACCTTGTACCGGGGACGAACGAGACGGCGGCGAGCAAGAAGGTCTGCGCGACTACCATCTGGAAGGATGAAATCGCCGCGAGGATTGAGCAAATAATCGTCTGGCTGCGGGTCTGTCAGCCGACGTGTTTCCGTCTTGTGCCGCGCAACGACTTCGCGCTGCAATTCTTCGAGAAAACCGATGCTTTTCATAGTTTCTTTCGGTTAAAATGTTCGATGATTTCGTCTTTGGTAGCTTTGTGGCACAGTTGCTTCGGTGCTACTGCTGCCATCCATTTAGCCCGGATGTCGCTGGCCCGTGGTATCAGAACCTTGAACCATTCACCGGCCATAATCAGCCGTTCCCCGGTTTCAGTCTGTACGGTATCTTTCAGCCTTTCGAAGCGGATGACGGCGTGAGCGACGAACCATTGCTCGCGGTCGTTGTCTCTGTTCATGGCCGCCAGTGCCTTGAACATTTCGATATTTTCGTCGCAGTTGTAAAAGTCTTGGTCAAACAATCCCAGATCATTTTCGTCGAGTTGCAGCCAAAAGCATGTCTGGTCTGTGTCGGCCAGAAAAAAGTTAGACCAATCTTGCCTTCCTCCAATAATTTGCCTGCCGATACCTTTCACCCACTTTTCGAGTTTGATTTGCTGCTGCTCATCCCGAACGAGTACCATACATGAGGTTTGAAAACTCATTGTTCCCCTCCTTTCTTTGCAAGTGCCGCCATAAGTTTTTTTGCATGCTCCACGGCCATAGTATAGGGGTCGCGGCATTCGGGTTTATTCACTAACTCCGGGAGTATCAGCGCCGCCGCAAAGCCTATAAATGCCTCGCTGTTCGGCGTTCCGATATTCGCCCACGGCCCGGCGGGCGCGTCATCGCGGAGCATCTGTCCGTCGCCCGTCAGCAACCAGAGCTTGTCGATTTCGGGGTAATGTTGGCAGATGCGGGTGGCTACATCGAGCGAGATTCCATTATTTCCCTTTTTGATCTGATAAAGGTTTTCACCGCGGGGCAAGCCGATGTGTCGTGCGAATGCGTTAGCGGTCATTTTCGATTGTTGGATGACCATTTCGATGCGCTGCCAGTTAGTCGGGGTTTCTTTTTCCGCCTGTTTCTGTTTTGATTTGTTGTTTTGCATAGGATTGAATATTAGGTGATTAAAATGATAGTTGCGTAGGGGTGAAAGGTTCCGGATCGTCTTGTTCGTCTGGATTGTCTGTGTAACTCCGTGAGGTGTCGAGGTCGATGCCGTAATTCTCGCAGATCATTTTGTAGTCGAAGAGCATTGCCGTTGTTGTTCGCCCTGTAGCTGCGTCTCCGGCCGGGACGAATCCTGTCGGGTTCTGGATGACTTTGAAACGCTCGGCCTTTTTTGTGCCGAGGAATTCCCGGCTATGTTCCAGATAGTATTTCAGCGAGTCGCGGGGTATCTTTTTGCTCTCGGAATCTCGGCTTTCCTTGGCGTATAGCTGCGATATACGGAGGAATGATACGGATAGGTAGCGTACCCCTTCCGGCAGCTCCAGTGGCGTTTTTGATTCTTTGATTGGAATTCCCTTTTTCGTGGATGCTTTGATGTGGTAGTCCACGCCGATCCATATTTTTCCGGATGATGCAAGGATATCGACCGTTTCCCAGAATCCGGCGAGTTCGTTGTTTTCGTTGGTCTTGAGATTCTGCGTTTCGCACATCCTTGTGACCATTGGGAGTATTTCGGTGTATGTGAAGGGCAGGTGAAGCAGATGCTCGATGCTGCGGAAAGCCGCGGTGATCGACACCCAGTTCCTGAAGGTGCGATCCTCGATGATTTTGCCTACGAATGCCACAGAGAAGTCGGCGGCGGTTTCGTCGTACATGTGGCGGTAATTGCTGCGGAACTGATTGCGGTGCTTGAGCAGCCCCCCGGTTAGGTGGGTCAGGCCGCGCTTTTCGATCAGCTTGAGTTCGTTGTACCTCCTTTTCTCGTCATCGGAAAAGGTCGTCTTGGAGAAGGTGAGAAATACCAGTCGGGAAAAAAGAGCGATGTCTGCTGTCGGCATTTCTTGCCCGCTCAGTATCACGCCGCAATCCACGGCCGTAGTTTCCCGCTTTTTATCGTTGTCCATGTTCATGCGGGAGCGGCCGGCACCGTCCCATAAGCCCTTCAGGAATTCCCGTTTCTCGATGTCGAGCGTGTTTTTGTACTCGTCGATGTGGACGATCGCATTAGACACCTCGGCCACGGCCTCGGCAAGCGCCGCTTTCGTCGTATTGTTGATGTTCGGCGCTATATAGGACGGGATAAAAAACGATGTCAGCGAATGGGCGAGTTCGGATTTCCCCGAACCTTTGGGGCCGAAGAGGTTCAGAATCGGGAATGATGTCGTGACATTCACGACGAGATCCCGGAAGAGCGACGCGATCAGGAAGCAGAGTCCGACCTTCGCATTATCGCCGAACACCTCGATGAGTCGTGTCGCGTAGTCGTTGAGCGTTATGTCATTGGTAATTGCATAGACGAAGCGCCGCTGAAATTGGTAGCTTTGCGGATCGTCTGCCGTATCTTTGGAACATCCCGGCAAATAGAAAAGCTGCCCGCGGACGTTCACCAAGCCGAAATCATTAGCTTTGACGAAGTGCCCTTCATCCATTGCGCCGTTTCCCCATGCGTATATTTGGTGCCGTTTCTGCCAGCCGAGCTGTTTGATTTCGTCGGCCGAGGGAGTCCCGTCGAACAGGTATTTTTTGAGTTTGGTCAGTTCGCCCTGTCCGGCTTCCCAGATGTAGTTGCCTTTCGATTCCGTACGGATGCGGAAGTCGGCAAACGATACGAGCGAACGCTGATCGAGTTTGATGACTGCTTCCTCTCCTTTGTCGTTCCGCATCCGGAACAGACGCCGGGCGTTCTGGTCGTCTTTGACATGGACGATCGGTTCGAGGATGAAGTTCGACCAGCGGACATCGGCATTTCCTCGTCCGGCACCGTAATAACTATTGTGTGAGATATAGAACCCGTATTCCGAAATCATGTCCTCGGAATAGCTTTCTTCCTTTTTTCGCTGCGCTCGTTCCCGTTCGAGTTGAATTTTTTGTAGCTCTGCCGTCCATATCTTGCGGTTCTTATACTCACGCGCGAACATGTCCAGATACATGTTGACCGTACTTTCGTCGCGGCATAGAGCCAAGAGCTGACAAACTTCGGATATGACGGCGATCTGCTCGGTCTGGGAGTTCTTGCCTTCCATTTTGTGAGCGCAGAGCCACGGGATAAAGTCTGTTGTGGAATTGCTCAACAATTCTTCGTACCCCTTTGAATATTGCCGGAAATAATCGTCAGGGTCTTTGTAGTTGTCTTTGATTTCCATGACCCGCACGGCCAGCCCTGCGCGGAGCATGGTTTCGGCGTTTTTGACAACGGCCTTCTGCCCGGCATCATCCATGTCTCCAATGATGATTACGGTGTCGGCGACCTTCTTTATGAGTTCGATCTGCTTTGGTGTGAGGGCAGTGCCGAGCGGGGCGACCGTATTGTCTACGCCGATCTGGTGCATGCGGATAGCGTCGGGATTCCCCTCGACGAGATTCATTGTGCGGACGGCCGCAGCCTGACGTGCCGACTCGAAGTATGCGAACAGATGCTCACCTTTTTTGTAGACCGCCGTGTCACCCGTGTTGATGTATTTCGGGAGCTTTTTGGGGTTCTCCTTATCCATAAGACGACCGGAGAAGCCGACGATGTTTCCTGTCCGGTCGCGTATGGTGAACATCAGCCGCCCGCGGAAAGTATCGTACAGGGAGCCGTCGCGTTCGCTTCGGCGGACGAGGTCTGCGTCGATCAGTAGTTGCTCCTTGTACCCTTTTTGTGTGGCATATTCGCGGAATCCGCCTTTGTACGGGGCGAAGCCGATCAGCATATTGTCGATCGTCTCCTCTTTGAACCCTCGCTCCTTTGTTGCGTATTTTTGGGCTGGGAGTGATTGCTTGTAACTTTCACGGAAATATTCGAGGGCAATCTGATTGATTTCAAAAATACGAGAACGGCGGAACCGGGCCTCTTTTTGCTCAGGAGTCAGCTCCTCGGCCTTATATTCGATGTTGAGTTTTTTTGCCAAATACTCCACCGCTTCGGGGAACGTCATGTTGTAGAGCATCATCACGAAAGATATGGCATTGCCTTTCGCACTACATCCGAAGCAGGTGAAGATTCCCTTTACCGGGGACACTTTGAACGAAGGTGTCTTTTCCTTGTGAAAGGGACAGCAGCATTCGTAATTGACGCCGGCCCTCTTCAGACTTACTCCTTCGCCCCCGATTATAGAGACGATGTCTTTGGATAGTATTTGGTCTATGACGTATTCAGGTATCATTTGCGCGGTGTTTCTGGCGGGACTTTCCCCCTTTGGGAAATCCCCCCCCCGATTTGGTTATAAAGATTCGATGTGTTCGACGATTATGCCGGCCCTATCGTACTGTTGCTGGAAATCTTCTTTGATTCGCGGGCGTTTTTCCTCTTGTATGCCTTCATACAGACCGCAGCGGTACATTGTGAGCGCGCGGCGTATCGTTTCTAACAGCTCTTTGTCGAGATCCATTATGGCGTAGTGTTCCCGATTGTCTTTGTCGCAATACATGGCTACCAGAGTTTGAGGATGAGCGCTACGGCGACGATTGTGTTCAGGATAAAACAGATGAGGGTGGGGATCAGTCCTTGCCGGTCATCTGCACGGGCTTGCAACAGTGATTTTGCAATGTAGAGCAGAATGAGGAAGTCGAGAAAACCCGTTATACAGGCGAGGATAATCAATATGATAGTTTGCATGGTTCTGTCGTTTAAAATGTTACGTTGATTTGGTACTTCTCGGCGATGAATTTTGCCAACGCCTCGCGCTTGGACAGCGGGATTTGCCGGGCGCCGCACCCATAGGCGTTGAAAGTCGAGGTCGCAACAAAGAGCATCTTTGCGCCTACTGTCCGGAGTTCTTCCCGACTGTGGATGTCCAGCCCCCGCCAGAACTCGATGAATGTCTTGGTTTGTTCCATATATTTTTTAAATTTTTGATTCGGTGGAAAAAGAGGGCGGCGAAAATCTAATCGCCAGATTAAAAGTTGGCCGCCCTCTGCGTCCGGTACTATCTCACGACAGGATGCGGACACGGTCAGGACTCCGATGCCCTATTGTCAGGGACAGACTTTCGGCGGCCGATGTTATACGCCGCATCTTTTCGATGTCTGTCCCGTTGTAGATGTCTAACAGACGACTGCCTACCATCAGGCGGCTTTCCTCTGTGTCGAGGTTCACGATCAGCCTCACGTTGTTGGGGTAGGTCTGAATCATCTTGGTTTCTTTCCCCCGCAGGTAGCGGGTTTCGCATTGCGGCATACTGTACGCCGGGGTTGCAGTTGATTTTCTGTTTTGCATAGGATTGTGTTTGAAATGGTGGAAAATTTCTCTACATTTGTTATTAACATTGTTATTTACAAATGCAAATATCAGTAATTATTAGGATTAATCCAAATAAAACCTAATAATTTTTACACTTAAAAATTAGCCTCAATGTATAGTATTGATATTAGGGAATTTAGACGTGCAAATAAAATGACGCAACAAGAACTTGCGGACTATTTTGGCGTCGTTCAGGGGTTTATCTCCAATATGGAAAATGGGCGTGAAAAAGTGCCCGACAAATACATTAGTAAAATATTAGGTGATCCGAATGTCGATTCTTCAATGGTGAAAGCGGTAGCACCGGAGAACGAGGTGAAGATGCCTCGTGAAGTATTCGATAAATTTTCCCTGCTGCTCGAAACTATTAGTTCCCAGCAGGGGACGATTGCGGATCAGCAGAAGGTGAATGCGGAACAGGGGCGGTTGATTGCTGATATGTACCAGAAAATCGACCGCCTGACATCATTGGGGAGTCGCACTGCCCGCACGGAAGACGATGCCGGATGTGCCGCTGCAAAATAGTTCTCTTTGGTCTCCAGACGATAGTCATCCCCAAATATTAAAAGTATGAAGAAAATTATCTTATTGGTGGTGTTGCTGTATGCATCATCCTGTGCTGTTCAATACAATGAAGCATATTATATGGCTGATTTTAGGCCCTATACAGAAGAGGGCTTTATTATTTCCCCTCTGTCATCGTATGCCGCACCTTATAAACCTTTGGCTACCATTTGCATAGAATTTACTCCCGGTTACGATCGAACCTATGTTAACGAAAAAATAGTAGAGAGTAAGGTAAATGACGATATGTACTTATCGGCAAATGGAAAAAAGCAGCAATGGCGGTGTCCGACGCAGGACGAAATGCTGAAGAAGTTGGTAGATTATGCAAAATCGATAGGTGCAAATGGACTGTTAGACTATCGTTTTGAGGCTGTTCGCCCTGTAAAATCAAATTTTAATCAGGTGCTTTATTATAGATTAACTGCCTTTGCAATAAGTATATAAAATGTGTTGTTCCGGGACAGATTCGGGACAAAAATGCTGTCGAGTGACCCCCGACCAAAATGTAAAGTGTTGATATTCACGGCCACAAAAAAGCGGGAAAAGGATACTTCAAATCCTCCTCCCGCTACCAAAGGGGCTAAACAGCAATGTTTGGCCCCTAATTTTATGCTCTGCAAAGTAGTTAAGTATATTATAATCAGTGAATAAGTAAAATTGCTATATTTTAAAATATTTTAGTAATTAACCAAAATCGGGGCATTTTAGGGGTTCTTTGGAATACCGGGCAAAATCTGAAAATCTCGGTATTCCAGAACTATTTTAGCAGGTTAAAAAATATCTGCTGGTTGTATCAAAGTATTACGAGTCACCTATTATCTCTATGACTTTAAGAGAACATGCCAAGGAGAAGTACCAATTTACTGTAAGATGACGACAGACGGCGTAAAGCGTCAGCAATTTTCCACTCGCTTGTATAGTAGACCAGAATTGTGGGATGAAGATGCAAAACATGGTGTGCTGCAATATGTATGTGTGTGGCTATGGACGGATTGGCCGAGGAGATACGGGGGACGAATACGCAAAAACTGGCGGCGAAAATTACCGAACTGGTGGTAAGCTACAATGCCAAACGTCATTTGGAGCGGATACGCCTGTTGCTCAACAGTGCGATGTCGGAGAGCCAGTTTGCATAGTTGGTAGGTAAGGCGAGGTTATACTAGTTCCTGCCACCGACCCAGCAGAAACTGCTCCCGGAGTTCGAGTTCATGGACTGCCATCTGAACATCATTGCAAGGGCCTATTACAACGATCCGGCATTTGGAGTATTCAATCTCTTTACTGTAGCCAACAAGTCGAGTTATATTGATTCGTTGCTTGCACGGAGCCGCAATGCCATGGTAATTGCAGACGGACTGGCAAAAGCGCTGGCGGAAGAGGAAGAGTACTAGTTTGTGGAATAAGATATGATATAAAAGTGGGTTATTATTTTGTATATAATCCACTTTTTATTATATTTATAAATAAAAACTGAAATGTCATGGATTCCGAAATTCTAAAAGCAGTATCAAATATTGTTCAGCGAGCTGAACGTATGATTGATGACGCTAAAATACAATCTACCTATGAAGAAATAGGGGTTATTCCTCTTTTAAATAATCGTAATAATCAAATTATTTATGGTCGAAGAGGAACGGGAAAAACCCATGTCTTCAAATATTTAGCATCTGAATTAAAGATAGGTAATGACATCGTTGTATATGTTGATTGTCGGACATTGAGTTCTGCATCCAGTTTTGAAGATTCTCGTCCATCGCGAAAATATCGGAGTCATGCTATTTTTAGGGATATAATAGGTGAAATAGAAGATGCTGTAAAACAGTATATTGCTTTGAATGCGCCGAATGACTCGATGCTGGCATTGGACGCTTTGGAGCAGATGATTAAAGCGACTTCGATCAAGGAATCTAAAAAGAGAGATACGCGCAAAACTGAAGTAAGAGGACGAACTACTACGGATAATGTGGGAATGAAAGTTTCAATACCTCAGTTGACGCTAGATTTTGATTCTAAAGTAGAAGAGGAAAGTACTGCTCAAACGACTACATCATATCGTATGGAAGAACATGAAAAATTAGTTTTTCCAGATATAAATTATAAAGCGCGAGAGCTTGTTCAACATCTTAAGGTGAATATCTATGTTTTGTTAGATGAATGGTCTTCTATTCCTTTAGATGTGCAGCCATTTCTTGCAGATTGTATTAATAAGAGCTTTTTTGCGATACCTCATTTTATATTTAAAATCGCTGCATTAGAATATCGTTCCAATTTTACTATTGTGATGCAAAACAATCTGCATATTGGATTTGAGTTAGGAAGTGATATTTCGTCTAATTTAGATTTGGATGATTATTTTGTATTTGACAAAAATCCTGATAGCATCACTGCTATTTTTGCAGGTATTTTATCTAAACATATCAAAAGTGAATTACCAGAGGGGTATTTAGATAAGATTAAGGTTACATCAACACAGCAAGTAATAAATTATTTATTTTCTAATAGGGCTGTGTTTAAAGAATTGGTGCGGGCTTCTGAGGGTGTGCCTCGAGATATGATTAATATTTTTAATTTAGCTTATTTTGATGCTCAAAAGCAAAATAAAAATAAGATAGATAAGCCAATTATTTTATCTGCAGCGAGAGATTGGTTTGAAAAAGATAAATTTACAAATATTGATGATTCTCTAAATTATGTTTTACAGAGGATTGTAACAGAGGTTATTGGTAATCGTAAGGCTCGGTCATTTTTAATTCGTCGAGAACTTGAGAGGAATGATGTAATTCAGCGATTATTTGATGCTCGTGTTATACATTTTGTAAAAAGGGGGTATGCAGACAAAGATAACCCGGGCGTACGTTATAATATCTATACATTAGATTATGGGACGTATGTAGATTTACTAAAAACAGCTAAAAAACCCGATGGTTATTTGCCATTGGATGAGAATATGTCTTCAAGGGATATTGTTGTGCCATTTGATGACAAACGAAGTATTAGAAGGATTATTCTAACAGAAGAAATGCTAAAACTGAATTAATAAGATTAGGAGTTGGAATACTTACTGTGATATTTGAATTTAAATTGGTGATATGTATTATTTGTGATGTAATTTCGAGTCCTCCTCCCGCTACCAAAGGGGTCGGATTGAAAAATCCGACCCCTGTTTTTTTGTAAACCGACGGCGAATAATGCAGGCTGGCGGCGATCTACAAGCCGTGCGCTTTGATAATCCTCTGGAACATGCTTTTCACGACGAGCGTGTGGAACGGGCGGATCAGGTTGAAATAGAAGAATCCCAGCCGGTTGTGGTATCGGACCAAGGTGCTCAGGTGGATTTCGTGCGCTTCGGCGTAAACCGAGAGGTAGGCTTTCAGGTGTTTGTCGTCGAGTGAAATTACCGTTTCATTGTCGGTTTTGCCGACGACCGACATCATGCGGTAATCCCTGCCGCTGCGGATTGCCTTTTCCAGCTGTTTCGCATCGCCGTTGTCGGTTTGCAGTCCGAACGGTCTGACCAGCGCGTTGCGCAGTTTGAACAGCGTGTTTACCCATCCGGGCATCGTTGTCCAGAATGCCGTCATCAGGTCGTCGGGCGAGATTTTGCGCCGGCAGGTCATGCCGTATGTGAAGCAGTCGTGGTAATCACCCGGCAGACAGGGTGTCAGCAGCGACCGGGGCGGAATGTCGGTCTTGTGAATTTTCATGTCGTTGTGTTGAAGTTGCGTTTGGTTTCAACAAGATACGCAAAAAAACGGTACGAACTGCCGTCGGGTCGCAAACTCCGGCGCGTAATTTGCCGGGGAAGGTGTAACGTCAAATTCCAAAAGTTATGAAAGAGGATACGAAAACGACCTGCACGCCTTGCGAACAGAATTTCGAACGCAAGGTCGATGAACTGGTGAAGGAGGGCAAGGCCCCGACCGCCAGAGAGCGTGAAGAGAAGGAAGCCGAAGTGGAAGCGGCTTTCTCCGACCGCGGGAAAGAGAAAAAGTAACGCCGCCGGGTGTGTATGCAAAGAGCCTGCTACCTCACAAGTAGCAGGCTCTTTTATACGTATATCCGTGTTATTGCTGCTTCTTGTAGGCTTCGATGCCGCTGCGCAGGAACTGCACGAAGTTTTCGACGTTGAGGTCGTATCCGCGCGGCGGCACGAGCGTTTTCCCGTCGCGGCCCTGCAGTACGTAGTAGGGCTGGGCGTTGACGCCGTAGGTTTTCAGCGCATAGTAGGAGTTGATCTTGCCGAGACTTTTGAGCACTTTGCCCGAATCGGTGGTCACCCATTCGCTTTCGGGCAGGACTTTCTTGTCGTCGGAGTAGAGCGCCGCGATCACGTAATCCCGGCGCAGGATATCCAGCACCTGCGGATCGGACCAAACGCGGGCTTCCATTTCGCGGCAGTTTACGCAGCCGTGGCCCGTGAAGTCGATGAACAGCGGCTTGTCGACTTTCGCGGCGTATGCTTCGGCCTCCTGCAGGTCGAAGAATCCTTCGAGTCCGTGCGGCAGGTGCAGGAAGTCGCTGTGCTTGGGTTTCCTGCCGTCTGCGGTCAGCAGCATGCCCGGTTCGCCCGACGCTGCGGCTGAGCCGACCTGTCCGATGACGAAGTCCTGCGTATGCAGGGGCGGCAGGTAGCCCGAAAGTCCCTTGAGGGGCGCACCCCACATGCCGGGAATCAGGTATACGACGAACGAGAAGGTGATGATCGCCAGCGCCAGCCGTCCTACGCCGAGGTAGGGCATGTCGCTGTCGTGCGCGAATTTGATTTTTCCGAGCAGATAGAGTCCCAGCAGCGAGAAGGTCACGATCCATACGGCCAGATAGATCTCGCGGTCGAGCAGTCCCCAGTGGTAGGTCTGGTCGGCGACCGAAAGGAACTTCATGCCGAGGGCGACTTCGATGAAGCCCAGCACGACCTTCACCGAGTTGAGCCAGCCGCCGCTCTTGGGCAGTTTCTTGAGCATCGAGGGGAAGAAGGCGAAGATCGTAAACGGTAGGGCGAATGCCACCGAGAATGCGAGCATCGTGACGATCGGACTCCAGAATTCGCCCGAAGTCGATTTGATGAGCACCGAACCGACGATCGGTCCCGTGCAGGAGAACGACACCAGCACGAGCGTCAGGGCCATGAAGAAGATGCCGGCCAAGCCTTTCGAATCGGCCTTGGCGTCGGTCTTGTTCACCATCCACGAGGGCATCGTGATCTCGAAAGCCCCGAAGAACGAAGCGGCGAAGACCATGAATACGAGGAAGAAGAGGATGTTCGGGAGCCAGTGCGTCGCCAGCCAGTTGAAGATGTCGGCCGTCACGGTGTCGCCGCCCAGAATGCGTGTGATGACGATGATGGCCGCGATGGGGAGCGTGTAGAGCGCGACGATGAAGAATCCGTACATGGCGGCACGGAAGCGGCCGCGTGCGGGACCTCCTTCGCCCTTCATGAAGAACGAAACTGTCATCGGAACCATCGGGAACACGCAGGGGGTCAGCAGGGCTGCAAAGCCCCAGAGGATGGCTTCGATAATCAGCGCCCAAAGCGTACCGCTTCCTGCGGCGTCCTGTTGCGCCGGGACGATCTCCGCGGCAGTTGTCTCGGCCGTGCCGGAGGCCGTATCCGCGGCGGCTTCCGCCGGGGTGTCTTTGGCGGAGGAGTCGTTATTCGGGGAGACGGCTGCAGTACTGTTAGCTGCAGCCGAGCCGGGGCGTGCGGTCAGCTCGACCGTCAGTTCCGTGTCGTCGGGGGGCATGCAGCTTACCTCGTCGCAGATCATCCATTCGATTGCGGCCTTGACGGTGGCTTTGGCCGCGGCGAGTTTTACCTGCTGGGCGAAGCGGGCCTTGCCGGCGAAGGTGCCGATCTCCATCTCGAATGTCTTGTCGTAATGGCGTTCCGGCGTCGAAAGCTGTTCCACGCCGCCTTCGAGCGTTACGCCGTCGCCCGGCGTAAAGACGATGGCCGTAGCGTTGGGGCCGCCTTCGTAGGGTCCCATGTCGTACATATGGTAGGGGGCGGGAATCGACGCTTCGAGAACGATCCGGTAGACATCGCCTTCGAGGTGCTCCACGGAGCTTTTCCAGCTGACGTTCTGAGCCGTGGCCGCCGTGAAAGCGAACAGCGCGGCAACCGGCAGTAAAAGTGTGCGAAACAGTTTGTACATAGTCGTGGCGCGTTATAATTTGTGCAAAGATAGGTGTTTTTTGCGGATAAATTGCTACATTCGCACGATGATTCGCCTGTCGCTCATAATCCCCACGCACAATAGGTCCGAACGGCTTATCGCCGCGCTCGAATCGGTCATACGGCAGGATTTGCCCGCCGCCGACTGGGAGTGCGTGGTCGTGAGCAACAACTCGACGGACGACACCGTCGCGCGGTTCGGGGATTTTGCGGCCCGTTATCCCGGCCTGAACCTGCGCCTCGTGACGGAGGACGGTCCGGGCGTCTCCTATGCCCGCAACCGGGGCATTGCCGAGACTTCGGCCCCGCTGCTGGTTTTCATCGACGACGACGAGCGTATCAATCCGGGATTCCTGCGCGCCTATGCCGACTTTTTCGAAGCGCATCCCGACGCCGTCGTGGCCGGGGGGCGCATTGTCGCCGAGTATGTGACGGGACGTCCCGCGTGGCTCTCGAAATATACCGAGATGCCGATCGCCAATCCGATGGATTTCGGCGACGCCGTGCGGCCGTTTCCTGCCGGCCGGGTGCCGGGCGGCGGCAACATGGCGTTCCGGCGTTCGGCGGCCCTGCGCTACGGGGGCTTCGACCCTTCGCTGGGGCGTGTCGGACGGATGTTGATCGGGGGTGAGGAGAACGATTTCTTCGAACGCCTGATGCGCGGCGGCGAGACCTGCTGGTATGTGCCCGGTGCGGTTATGTGGCATATCATTCCGCCCGAAAAACTGACCGAATCCTATTTCCGCCGCCTTTGTTACAACGTCGGCGTGAGCCAGCGTCTGCGGGCGGGCATGTATCGCCGCTATCCGAAGACGCTTCTGTTCGAGTGCCTGAAATGGGGCGCGACGCTGCTGCTGTCGCTTACGATGCCGCCCCGCAAGTCGCTTTGGCTGATCCGGATGCGCTATGAGATCAGCCGGGGGCTTCTCTCCGATCCGCAATGAAAAACCGCAGTCCGGAGACTGCGGTTCTGTCTGTCTTGCGATCTTCTCTTTAGAAAAGATACTTTTCGTTTTTGACCTTGTTCACGAGCCGGGAGATGTCCTCCCACGCTTCTTCGCCGAATGTCGTGCCGACGACCTCGATGACCTTGCCCGCCGTGATGGCGCCGATCGTGCCGCACTGGCGCAGCGAAAGTCCGTCGCAGAGTCCCGAAAGGAATCCCGCGGCGTAGAAGTCGCCCGCACCCGTCGTGTCCACGCGTTTGGCCGCGGCCATGATGCCTACATGCACCACTTCGTCGCCCTGCTTGATCATGGCGCCCTTGATGCCGATCTTCACCACGGCCAGCTCGCACATTTCAGAAATTACCTGCAGGGCGTTCAGCGGTTCGGCTTCGCAGGTGAAGGTCTTGGCTTCGTCCTCGTTGGCGAAAACGATGTCCACGTAGTCGCGGACCAGACTGCGCAGGAATTCGAGATTCTCGGCCACGATGTTGAAGCTGGCCAGATCGACGGCGACTTTCAGCCCGCACTCCTTGGCCGTCTTGGCGGCTTTGAGAATCAGGTCGTGGTTCTGCACCAGATAGCCCTCGACGTAGAGACAGTCGTAATGGTCGAAAATCGACGCTTCGATCTCTTCGGCCGTCAGTTCGAGCGCGGCACCCAGATGGGTGACCATCGTGCGTTCGCCGTCGGGTGAGATGAGCGACACGCATTTGCCCGAACGCTCCGTGCCCCGGAAGATGACCGGTTCCACACCCAAGTTTTCGAGCGCCTGCACGAAGAAGTCGCCCGTCGTATCCTGTCCGACCTTGCCGATGAACCC
>OJOL01001253.1_pt1 | contig 16361 bp, 8 predicted proteins | sample 1598121 | NCBI WGS metagenome assembly OJOL01 (sample SAMN01915219, study PRJEB22387) | human gut metagenome | isolation source: stool | host: Homo sapiens | place: USA
GGTAGCCGGCGGCGGGGGCGGTCGTGAGCGTCACCTGCGTGCCGGCATGTACGGTTGTCGAGGAAGCGGGGAGCAGCTTGCCGTCCGCCGAGAGCGAGAAGGAGGCAGCGCCTTCCGGAGCCGTATAGTTCAGCGTGAAAGGAAGGGCGGGAAAGTCGGGACGGGCCTTCGTCTCGATCCCTTCCTGCGCCCGGGCAGTCATTGAGAAGACCGCCAGCAGGCATACGAGCCATAAACTAATATATCGTTTCATATCAAAGCGCTATTTTATAAGTGATGTTATTGATTCGGATCATGTAAATACCGGAAGGCAAAGCCAAGCGGGTATCGCCGGGGGCGATAGAGGCAGCGTAGACGACACGTCCGTCGGAGCGTACCACGGTAAGCGCGGCGGCTTCCCCGGAGTAGACGTGCAGCGCCCCGTCGGTGGCCCAGACACGGAGGGCGGCGGTAGCGGCGGCGATCTCGTTGGCGGTCACCACGGAACCATCGGCCACGCCCACGCTACGAAGCCGCGAGCGGGTGACGGCGTTGGCGGTGATGTACGCCTCGAAAGGCTTCAGCACGTAGTCCGACTCGTGGAGGTCGAAGCGGGTACCCTCGGCGTTGAGCACGTAGATATCGCGGAGCGTGAGGTTGGCGAGGTTCGGGTTCGCTTGGAAGAGGAACACGCCGTTCGCAAGGGCATCGCCTAAAGGGACCGTAGCCGTGGCCGGTATCTTGATCGGCGAGCCGGCAGGAGCGGTGGCGGTGAAAGCTACCTTCGTATCGGCTACCTCGGCGGCAAGCAGGTAGGGGCTATCGGCGGCAAGGTCGGCGGCTTTCGTACCGTCGGTGGTCGTGCCGGGGAACTCCTTCCAAGCTTGGGCGGCGGCATCCGTACCGGTGTAGCCGGTGGCGGCGTAAAGGATTTGATCCTCGGCATCACCCACGGAGGCTTTCAAGGCGACCGGGCTACCGAAAGTCGTCCATTTGTTACCCAGCGAGCGGTTGGTACCGAAGGTATCGGACACCTTCAGCGCCTTCGTCGTCACGACCTGCGCGCCTTCCTCCAGTGTCAGGTTGAAGACGGCGGCATTGTCGGCATCGACGGTAAGCACGCCGTCCGATTTGACGAGAACATCCTCATTCGCGCAGCCGACCGTAGAGAAAGCCTGATTGCCGGAGATCTGGACCGTCTTCAAGTCGCCCACGCCCGTAAAGACCGCTACCGCATTATCCGCTGCGGTAGCGGGGAAGCGCATAATCGCCGTACCTTCGCTATCAAAGCCTTTCTGTTGGATACGGGCATCAGCGCTCGCTACCGTCCAGAGTCGGTAGGTATTGCCGGGCGTAACGATCGCGGCAAAGGTCTTGTTGTAGCGCATTATAGTGGTGATGGATGGGGCGGCCCCCTCGGTAGCGGTAAAGGCTATTTCGGCGCCAGACTGCGCAGGCGCATCCGCAAACCGCCATTCCATCCAAGCGTTGCCGAGGGTGCCGGCGTTATGGATCGCGGTATTGGCGCAATGGAAGGCGACGGAGGGCATCGAGGAGGTAGCCGGATCGGAGGCCACGGTGAAGGAGCCGGAGTTATCGAGGCCGTAATGCGTATCGTCCGAGCTAGTGTTTTCGATATCCAAGCCTTTGCCCGTCAGCGTCAAGGAGCCTTTATTCACTACGGTAGAGGCCCCAGAGGAACAGAGCGCGGAAGCATTATCCCCCGTCGTATGGAGGGTAAGATTGAAATTCCCATCAATGATCAAGGCAGCGCCGTCGGTCGCATTGATTGTCACTTGATCGAAAGTCAATGTCGGGTTGCCGGTGACGGTGGCGACCATGAGCTTGTTGGTGGATACGGACGCAGCATCCATCTTGACCGTGCCGTTGAAGCGGGCCGGCGTTCCGCTTTCTCCCTTTTTATAGCTCCATTTGTTGTCGGAGTAAGAGAGGGTGATGAGATCGGTGTCTTCGGCAGGCAAAGACAGCGGATCCGGTAAAGCCAGATAGTTGGAAGAGGCCAAGTTGTCGGGTTGGCCGGGGATGAAAGAATCGTCCCTGTACATGGTCAGCTGTCCATCGGTATCATATTCGGCGGCTTTCAGTCGCGGGAGCTTGCCGTCCGAGTCGGTACCGATGGCGGTGAAGGCTTTATCAATTCCGGAGCCTGTCCAAGCGGCGATATTAGTGGCGACATCGTCGAGGTAGGTGTTGGCACCGTTTATCGCATCGGCGGCGATGCCGGTGGCCGGGGCGGAGGTGTTACCTCCCTCCGTCAGCAGGATCTTGGTGCTGGCGTAGTTGTTGGAAAGGGTAACTTTATCATTATTAGTACCACTATTCTTTCCGACAATACGACCGGCCTGTTTCGTAGAGGTGTTTCCGAGAGCTTTCACGCCTTCGGTATTTAAGGCGAGGCAATCCTCTATAGTAACATTACTATCGCTCCAAATCCACCCGATAATACCGCCTGCATAAGCAGCGTCGCTGCCGTTGCTTGACGATTCCACGGAAACAGTACCCGTGGCAAAACAAGATGTAATAACCGCATATCGAGCAGCTCCGGCGATGCCACCGGAAGTACTTGCCCGGGTTGCTTTAGCGGCTATATCCCCTGTTGAATAGCAGTGTAATATAGTACCCGGGGCCTGACTCCCACCATTAAGATCACTGCCGCCCACGATACCGCCCGCATAGGCGGAATTACTACCGGCGGTAACATCAATATTACCCGTGTTGAAGCAGGAAACAATAGAAGATTTGAAACTTTCCCCTACGATTCCACCCGCATAATTAGCCTGCCCTTGTATAATGGTGATAGCACCCCTGTTTGAACAAGCGCTAACCACCGAGTTTATTATTGAACCGGCAATTCCACCGACATCCCCACCCTTCTCAGACACAGAGAAACTGACCGCACATCGGTTATGGCAATTGATGATTTTTCCATTCTCCACACACCCCGCGATGCTACCCAGCGGGTAAGTATTGGCACTGCCTGTAATACTAGCCAATTGAATATTGCTGGCGCCTTCTTCATCTGCCATCGTCAGATTCTTCACGGTCGCTCCATATAGATAACCGAAAAGGCCGATATATTCTACCGAGGACGAGGATATCGTCATTCCGGTAATGGTCTTGTCATTACCGTCGAAGGTGCCTTGAAAGCATTTAGTGTAGTCGGTGTATGAAATGTAGCTATAAGTCCCTATCGGTACCCAATTATTCTTGAAATCAGCGGTGACACCCTTAGGCGTAGCCAGCGAGATATCATTGGCTAGCGTAACCGTACAGCTCGAGAAGCCCTTGTTTGGGGGATAGTAACTGCTATATGTCTCTTTGGTATCGGCGGTTGTCTTTCCATTATTTTTCGCCCAAGCGATCCACGCAAGGCCGCGGGGGGTCTTGACTGTGTAGTTGTTCACGGAGACGGAGACATCGACGCCATCCGGGCCGACATCGGCTGTCTCAGCGTATCCGGCCCAGTCGGTAGGAAGAGTTTGCATTTTCGAGAAGGAGGATACTCCATTCTCCGTCGTCGTAAAGACGGTTCTTTTTTTCTCATCCATGAGTTGTTCATCGCCCAGCCAAACGGTGTAGCCGGTGTTCTTCGCGACGTTGATAGCGAAATGCTTATTTTTGTCGTCGGTGGTGAATTGGATAGCGGGATCAAGCGAGTCGCCGTTGGCATCTTTTATTTCCAGCGTCTTGCCGCTCCCTAGGGAGGCTTCAAACCTCCATTCGAGGAAGGGGGAATGCACATTATTGTCAAGAATTGCTTTTAATCCTCCAGAAGCCGTTATTTTCGCATCTTTGGCCGCAGATAAAGAAGCGCTATTCCCTATCGACACGCCATATTTGTTATCCGCTACGATATTTATTTTGCCTTTGAGGATGAGGTCTACTGAATGACCAGTAGTGTACAAATATATTCCATTTGAATATCCTTTCCCAAGGATATTCAATCCAGCAGCTCCACCATCCAGAAGCAGGTCGCACCCAACGTAGTTGTTGATTACTACTCCTTGGCATTTCAAAGTACTGGCAGAGCTGCCTGTCGCTTGGATACAGAGCGGATTACCGTTCTGTACCATATAAAGCAATGAGTCGTTGGCATTGTAGGTCAGGTTTAGCCCATCCAGTTGAAGGATCGGGTAGCTGTCAAGCTTATCATGATTAGGATCCTCTATCTTTTTCTCGCTTTTGATATCGATCGCCCCATGCTGCCAATCATCGTTCGTGCCCGTCAGCGTACCGGAGAACTCGGTGTCGGAGCCATTCGTCCCGACCTTGTAAAACCAAGCGTAATCGGTCGAGCTGTTGGGTTTCAGTTTATAGGTGAGGGTTAGTTTATCATTAATACTAGTACTAGCCACGTCAAGCGGCTGTGTCTGCGCTTGCGCTCCTGCCATTGCCGGCCCCCAGAGGGCTAGCGTCAGGATACAGAACATCCGCACGGCGGCCCGGAGGGAGAGCCGCGCGGATATCTTTCTAGAAAGATAAAATTCGTTCATATGGATTCGATTTTAAGTGTTTGACAATTTGTTAGGCTCAGATCTCGTCCGGGCTCTCGCTATCGCCGCCGGGGTTCTCGGGGTCGGGCGTAGGGTCGGGTGTGGGATAAGGCTTGTCGTCGGGCTTGGAGGGGCTGGTGGGGCCTCCCTTGGCGGCGATGAGGTTCTTATACTTGCGGAAGATCTGGTTCACGGTGTCGATGAAGGCGTTGATGGCCTCGGTAGGCTCGAGTACGGCGTAGGCGTTGACACGCTGGATGATGAGGTCGAGGGTCTCGTCGGTCGCCTTGCGGGCCTTGGTGGTATCGGTCTTCACACGGGCGTAGATCTCGTTGTTCATGTTCATGTGGCCGGCGTTGGTTAACGCGGTCTTCGATACCGATCCGATTTGTTTCGCTAAACTCATACTGTTTGTTGTTTTTTCGTTAATACTTTCCGCTTGTCCGCAGACGTAAGGTTTCCTACAAATACAGGATAATCCCTTTGATAATCATAGATTTCTCTATCAAACAATGCCTACGGGTGTCGAAATCTCTCCCGAGGCCCCGGAAAGGGCCGCTACGGCTGTCGGCATCGCTCCGAAGGCCTTGGGAGGGATGCCGACAGGTGTAGGGATCGTTTCCGAGGCGTTTCGCTAGTCCGTCGCCTTCGTGAACCGGATCGGCCAGTCCAACGCCTTGGTGGTGTAGACCGGGAAGATCCATTGCTTATGGTTGGTCGCCTTGTTCCGGCCGAACCAGCTGTCGCCCTCGTTGAGGTCGTCCTCTTGGTCCACCCCGAAGCGGTAGGGCGGGTTATCCGCCTTCGACTTATACTCCACGCTTCCCCAATAGGTCGGGAATTGCGTGTCGATGGAGTAAGGGAGCGTCATGTCGGTACCGGGCGAGGAGGCGATGACGTAGTACTTATCGTCGCTCTTCCCCTTGCGGGCGATGCCGACGCCGGTGATGGGCTGTGTATGGCTATCGTCGGACGTGAAGCACAAGGAGACGTAATGGTTATCGATTGCGTCCCATTCCATGCCCGACTGGGCGTCCTGTCCGCGCGGCTCGAAACCGTGCTGGCGGGCGTCGTCCTCCTTCATGAAGCGCATGTGGTAGATGGGGCGGCACTCGTCCTCGAAATCAAGGGCTACCCACCAGAGCTGGTCGGCGTAATCACCCACGTCGAGGTATTGGTGGGCCGAGGTGTCGAGCATCTTGCCGACCCGCGAGTTGTCCGGCCCCTTGGTGTTCAGCACCAGCGGGCTATAGATGCGCTCCTTGCCGTCCGGCCCGGTGAAGACGCGTTGCCCGGCGGGATCCCCGTGATCGTCCTTGCCGGTACGCATCATGAAGTCGGCCACGATCAGCTTCGGTTCCTTCTCCAGCTTCGAATGCTCCTCCACGTAGGCGTTCAGGTGCTCCTTCAGCGCGTTTTTCCGCGTGGAGTCCTTCGTCAGGTAATAGAGAGGGATCATGAAGCAATTGGTGGAATCGCCCTTCGGCCCGTAGCGCACGAGGTGTAGGTTGCTGTTCTCGTCGGCGATGGAGTTGTCCCAGCTCTCGAAGTCCACGGAGGCGTTTCCGCCGGTGATGATCATGATGCTCTCCTCGGACATATGCTCGTTCAGCTCCGACTTCGTATAGCCGCCCCCGGCGCCGATCTTTCCGCCGTGCGTACCCATCACGCGGTAGTAGGTCTGGAGCCAGTTCTCGTTCTCTCCCGCCGGCGACGCCGACTTGGCGGAAAGCTCCGCCTCGGCGGCGAGCACCGTTTCGTCGTAATACATGTTCTCCTTCCGGCTATAGATATAGGTATAGCTCCCGCCGAAGACACCGCCCACCAGCACGTGGGTACCGTAGGTGTCGTATAGGTCGTAGATGCCCTCCTTGGTGTTGGGGTATCGCATGTAGAGGTCGTCATAGCTCACGTTCAGCAAGAGCTGGGCGGTCGCGGTGAGGTAGGGTAGGAAGACGTCGGGATCATTGTCGGTGGTATAGATGGCGGTGGCCATGTGCAGCTCCACCATCGGCTTGACATGCACGTCCACGTGATACTCGAAGCGGTTGGACGAGGTCCGGTTATGCTGGAACCGCTCGTTGAAGGAGCCGGAGAAGAGTTTCGATCTCGTAGGCGTGGGAGCGCCTTGGTTCGTGAAGCCGAGGCTGCTCACCGAGATGCCGAGCTCCTGCCACATGTTGTCCACCAGCTCCTCGTAGTCCACGCCGGAGCGTTCCCGTCCCCACGACTCGGATTGGGGGGTCTTCACGAAGGCCTTCGTGCCGTATATCAGGTCGAAATCGAGGAAAGGCTCCTTGGGGGCGGCGAAGATATCGCCCGCCACGTTCACCGTCTTGCCCACGTTGTGCATATAGCTCGGGGCGTCATCCGCCACGGAGCTTTCCAGCTTGGGCTGCGACACGAGGAAGAGCGTGTCCGTCGCCGCCTCTCCCGACTTGCTGGCGATCCCCCGCAGGGCGACCTTCTCGAGGAAAGGCTTCAGCTCCACCTCCTTCTTGAGGTTGAGCACGAGGAAGCGGCTCTCGGCCCCCTGCCTCATCTCCCAGTCGAAATACTTGCCGCTGAACTCGAGGTCGCGGATACGGTCGTCGTGCACCGGGATGGCGATCTCGCCCTCCCACGGATGGATGATGAACAGCTGGTTGCCGCCCGACTCGTCGGAGAGGTTGAACTCCGCCACGCGCTGGGGGACGTACACTTCCGTGTCATCGTCGGAACATCCCGTGAGGAAAGCCGACGCTACCAGCGTCAAGACACCGAAAAACAATGATTCTCTTCTCATACTGATTTTTTTTAGATAAAGGTGTATACTCTATATTATAATGTAGGGAGTTCACCTCCCCATGACCCTATTCGATCGCCCGTACCCAATCGTCCATGCCCTTGGCGGCCTCCGGCGGCATCTTCTGTTTCAGCCGGTAGCGAGTGGTGTGCAAGCTTCCGATGGAGATAGACATCTTGTCGGCGATCTCCCGGTTGCTCAGGTTCATCTTGATCAGCATGCAAAGCGTCTCCTCCGCCGGCGTGATCCCCGGCACCCGCTCCCTAAGCGTCGGCAGGAAACCCGGATACGACGCCCGGAACGATCGGTGGAACGATCCGTTCCCTTTTCGCTCCGGATCGGCGGGAAGGCACGAGGCCAGCAGGTGCTCCTTCCGTATCGGGCACTCGGCGGCGTGACGCTCCAAGTGTTCCGACAGTACGTCGAATCGCTCGTCGATCCGCCGGCGCAGATGCTTCCACGCAAACACCCAGCAGCCCCCGCAGAGGAGGAGCGCCAGCATCCCGCACATCATCAAAATCCGTAAGTATGACCCTTCCATTACTACTTCGTTTTTGTTTCTCAAAGGAAACCATTCCTATCCTTATACGACGAATTCTTTTTTGAGCAATCCACTCAACAAGTCCTCAACAACGGCCTTATCCGTGCGAAATGCGATCATCAATTTAATTGACGCGCCGCTCGGGGCACCGGTGGTACGAACAAGTCAAAGGTACGCCGCCGGGCCTTCGGACGGATAAAAAACCAATAGATGATTCAATCGATTTACACCCCGAAACAGGCTATTTTACAAGAAAAACGGCGTATATTCGCGGGAAACCGAAAAATCATACGCAGATGAGAGACATCACGCATTTCCTGCTAGCCACCCTCCTCTCGCTAGCCACCCTCCTCTCGCTAGCCACCCTCGCTTGCCGGCACGACACGCCTCCTACGGACGGCCCCCTCTCCCGGCAGCTCCAACCCGGTACCGAGGAGATACTCCGGCAGCTCAACGACCGCGACAACCGGGAGGAGGCCTTGCGCCTCGCCGACAGCCTCGCCGCCCTTCCCCCTTCCGACGACCCGTGGCTAGAGATCCGTATCGCCCAAGCGGTAGCCAACACGCTCTATAAATTCCGCCGCGACCCTTCGGACGCGATCCGTATGCAAGAAAGGGCCCTCGCCGTCTATCGCCTCCACCCCGATGCCGCCGACGATCCGGCCGACCTGCTCTCTACCCTCGGCCATTATTACCGCCGCAAGGGAATGCGGGAAAAAGAGGTGGAAGTCATACAGGAAGCCATGGACTGGTGCGTAGCCCACCCCGAGAAGCTCAACCGGGGCTTCGTCTACACCTTCGCCGACCTCTCCTCCACCTATAGCGACCTCGGATTGTACGACAAGGCTATGGAGGCCATCTCACGCTCCATCGACTACTCCCTCCAGTTGGATAGTTTTACCATCAGCGACCTCTACCGGATGAAAGCCGGGATTTTCTGGGAGCTGGAACAGCACGACTCTACCTTATATTACGCACGGCAGGCCTTAAAGAGAGGGGAGGAGATGAAAGAGAACGCCTATGTCCTCGCCGCCAAAAACATACTTTACAATTATTACTACGAATATGTGCCCGACTCTATCCCTGCCGCCCTCGAAGGGTACAAGGAATTGATAGAAGAGGAAGAAGCGATCTCCGCAGGGTATCAAGATCTTTTCAAATTCATGCTAGGGGCCTGCCTCGTACGCGACGGAAAGCCGGAAAAAGGCTTCCCCCTGATGGAAGAGGCCTACGCTCTCTACAAGAAATACGAGGCGAACGATATGATGGATTGGACCGGACGGCATTTGCTCAACCTTTACGCCGAACAGAAGAAGGGAGACAAGATGGCCGAGATCTACCCGGAATACAAGGAGATACACGACTCGTTGCAACTGGCGGAGAAGCAGCGGTACGCCATTGGTGCCAACGTACGCTACGAGACCGGACGGAAGGAGCAGGAGAATCGGGCCTTATCCGCCGAAGTGGCCTTGAAGGAACGTTCGCTCGTTTATACGCGCGTCATCCTGATCCTAGCCATTTGCCTGCTGACCGGGATCATTGTCTACGCACTCCAACGTCGCCGGCTTCACCAACGTGAGCGGGAGATCCAGCGTCAACGACTGGATAATCTCCTCGCTACCCAACAAGAACTGAACCGCCACAATGAGCGACTGAGCGCCGAGCTGGAGCAAGCCGCCCATAACGAGGTGATCGACAGCGTACGCCAGAAGCTCAACCCCTCCTTGCTGAGCGGCGAGGACGAGTTGCGGTTCCGCCAATCCTTCGCCGCCCTGTACCCTCGCTTCCTGCCCGGCTTGCGTAAGGACTTCCCGGAACTGACCAAATCCGACGAACTGCTCTGCATGCTGATCTACCTGAAGCAGAGCACGGACGAGATCTCGTTGGCCTTGGGCATCTCCCGTCCCAGCGTCAACTCCGGACGCAGCCGTATCCGCAAGAAACTTGGATTGCAGAAAGAGGAATCCTTGGACGAATTCTTGCAAAAAAGATAATCCCTCCTTTCCGGCGGCTGCCACCCAAAGGTGGCATGCTCGCCGGAAAGAGGGGATCAAGGGCGGATCAAGTACGAACCGCTACGCATAGCCGATAAAGGCCGCTTATAAAGTTGTCAGATAATTTTTCAGCGGATTGGAGTACATCTCTAAGATCTTCTTACGTAAGAACGCCTCATCCTTGTTCGGAAGGACGATCTTATCCAATTGTCCTTGCAAGTATTCCTCGAATTGCTTCTTATCCTTCGGACCATAATGTTCTTGGAAACGACGAGTGCCGTTCAGTAAGTCATACGCCACGTAATTGCACGGATAGAAACGATAGTTCTTATAGATCTCCCGGTCGATAACGGACGCGATAGCGCTTACCAGCTCATTCTTCTCCATATCCTTGTCCAGTTTAGCCAAGGAATCATTGATCGGGGAAGTGATCGTGAAGTGGACACGACCCTTATTATTCAGGATACCCGTTTCCATGCTCAACAAATCATCCCGCTGACTTTTCACGTAATCCGGATCATCCCGCTTCATCTGGAATTCTTTCGCCTTCAAGAAATCGCAAGGATCAAACTCGTAGGAGATAGCGACCGGTACGATATTCAAGTCCATCAAATTCAACAACAGATTATCCTTATCACCGCCGATACTCAACATCTTCAATACGCTACCCTGCGTACGATCGTCCGAGTCCTTGGCACGTCCCTCACGCTGGGCGATCCATACAGACTCGTTCACATTCTTGATCGCATGATGGATATAGGCGGAAAGCGTCTTGCTGACCTCCAACATCTGACGAACAGAAACGCCACGCTTCACGATAAAGCTGTTATTCAAGCGCACCAACGTCTCGATCCACGGACGGATTAAAAGATTGTCGCCGATAGCGACCTGCGTCATACCATACCCCACATCATATAACATGACGTTCAAGAAGGAGGCATCCAATACGATATCCCTATGGTTCGAGATAAACGTACAGGCCGCCTTATCTTTCGGCAGACGGCTACGCCCTGAGATAGTAAGCGAGAAAGTAGTATTTTTCGCCACCGTCATTACAGCGTCATAGGCCAGAGTAGATTTAAACTCCTCCTTCGTCTTGCAAGCACGCATGGCAACTGAGAATTCCTCCCAATTCAAATTCGGCTTTATGTAACGTAAAGCCCGCTCGAAATCCTCATTGGCGACCAATTTTTCAATCGCGTCCTTCACCTCACTGTTGTTCAGCGGACGGATGTCGTCGAAATTAGGGGAAACTGTTTCTGTATCCATATCTATTCATTTTGTTTTTCTGTTTTTGAGTTCGTCTTCAATAATGTCTGTCATGACATCCTTTATATCCAATCCCGCCGCACGTACTTGCTGTGGGATAAAGCTGGTAGCCGTCATTCCCGGTGTCGTGTTTATTTCCAGTAAGACAGGCTCCCCGTCTGCCGGAATAATATAATCCACACGAATCAGTCCTTTGGCGCCCAATATATCGTAGATCCTTGATGTCTCGCACTGTATCAACTCCGTCAACTCGGTGGAGATACGGGCCGGAGTGATCTCGTCCACCTGTCCGTTATACTTCGCGTCGAAATCGAAGAATTCGTTATTCGTAACCACCTCGGTCAAAGGGAAGACAACCTCTTTACCCTCCACCTTATAGCAACCGCATGTCACTTCCGTTCCATCGATAAAGCGCTCGAGAATCACCTCACGTCCTTCCCCAAACGCCTTAGCGATAGCGGGCTGGATAGCGGAGACCTCTTTCACCTTCGTCACGCCAAAACTACTACCCCCATCGTTTGGTTTCACGAAAATAGGCAAACCCAAACGAGTCACGACTTCTTCGTCCGTAATAGTCTCTCCCTTGAATAAATGAATGGACGCGGCAATTTTTACACCAAAGTCTTTCAAGTAATGATTACATACGTATTTATTGAATGTCAAAGCGCTCACCAGCATCCCGCAAGACGAGTAAGGCATACCGATCATATCGAAATATCCTTGCAAACGTCCGTCCTCGCCCGGAGTACCATGTATCGTTATATAAGCGAAGTCAAAATGCCTCGTCACGCCATTCTCCTTGAAGCTAAAATCATTCTTATCAATTGGTGTATGTTCCCCGCTAGGAAGTATAACCGCCCACTCATCCCTCTTAACGATGGCAATATATAAATTATATTTGTCTTTATCAATAAAAGAGTAGATTCCGTCCGCACTTTTTAATGAAATAACGATCTCGGAGGAATCTCCCCCTGCTACGATAGCGATGTTCTTTTTCATTTTTACAATTCTTTAGTGTTCGCGTATACACGCCATCTGTCGATCAGCTGCTGCATATCGGAAGGAATCTCAGAATCGAAAAACATCTCCTCTCCCGTAGTAGGATGAACGAACCCCAACGTCTTAGCATGCAAGGCCTGACGTGGACAAATAGCGAAACAGTTTTGCACGAACTGTTTATATTTAGTAAAAGTTGTTCCTTTCAAGATATCATGTCCGCCATACCGCTCATCGTTGAAAAGCGTATGACCGATATATTTCATATGTACACGGATCTGGTGCGTGCGCCCCGTCTCCAGACGGCACTCCACCAAGCTCACGTAGCCCAAGCGTTCCAACACGGTGTAATGGGTGACGGCGGTCTTGCCTTGATCGCCTTCCGGGAAGACGGTCATTTGCATACGGTCACGAGGGTCACGACCGATATTTCCCTCGATACGCCCCTCATCCTCTTGAACGATGCCCCATACCAAGGCACGGTATTTACGTTTGGTTGTCTTGTTGAAGAACTGCAGGCTTAGGTTACTCTTGGCCTCCGGGCGTTTAGCCACCACCAATAAGCCCGACGTATCCTTATCAATACGGTGTACCAAGCCTAAACGAGGATCGGAAGGATCATAATAGGGATCATCCTTCAAATAATAAGCCAAGGCATTCACCAACGTACCGGTATAATTACCATGACCGGGATGTACGACCAAGCCTGCCGGCTTATTCACCACCAGCAAATCATCGTCCTCATATACTATATTCAAAGGGATATCTTCGGGGATAATCTCCAGTTCCCGGCGTGGGCGATCCATCACGATAGAAACCACATCCAAAGGTTTCACCCGGTAATTACTTTTCACCGGCTTATCGTTCACCAAGATACAACCCGCCTCAGCCGCCAATTGGATGCGGTTACGGGTAGCGCCCATCATACGGTCTACCAAGAACTTATCCACCCGGAGCAGGGATTGCCCCTTGTCCGCTACGAAGCGGAAATGCTCATACATCTGGCTCGACGATGTTTCGTCTTCTTCCGGCATCAACAGGTCGTCTACCTGTTCATCATCCATATCGTCCAACAACTCGTCCATTCCCTTAAAACCAGTTTTCTATATCACTATCCAATGGTTCTACCGGAATACTATCCAAAGCCAATGAGTCGGGAAGCATATTCGGATCGCCACTGCTTACTTTCAATACCAGATGAGCGGTCAACGGTACATGTTCCCCCTTGAGCAAGGTACGCCCGTTTAACTCCACCCCCATCGCCAAATCTTTATAATCGCCCGGCACATACTCTATCTCGACCGACGAGAAGCCACGGGCCCGCAGCAAGGCATACGCCTGACGGAAAGATAAGTCTTCCACCTCCGGTATCACGGCCATCTGGGAGGTCAACGCGTTAATCGTAACAAAGACGATCCGCCCCTCTTTCACCTTCGATCCGACACCGGGAACCAACTCCACGATGGAGCCCGGAGCCACATCTTTCGAGAATACGGAATCGATCACGTTATAGCGTAGCTTATTATTCCCGAAAAACTCGGCGGCGTCCTCTAGCTTCATTCCTTTCACGTCCGGAACGACCACCGCTTGATTATGGCGGGTATAAGAATCCAGCCACGCCAGCACGCCATAAACAACGCCGCACGACACGACTATCACCAACAAGAGATTGATGGCAAACGGATTCTTTATCAGTTTTACAAAAAAGTTACTCATTTCACGTATGTATTTGTAGGCGGTTCAAAAGTAGAAAAAAAACGGCATATAGACCAATATCCACCAGAGCAATACTACAAAAACAAAGAAAGTAAAGGCTTTTTAGGAAAAAACCTCTACTTTCTTTATAAATCTTTAGAACGTGACTAATTATCCGTTGTATTCGTCAGATACCGTTAATTTAGCTCTGCCTTTAGCACGACGAGAAGCTAATACTCTACGGCCATTAGCGGTAGCCATTCTTGAACGGAAGCCATGCTTGTTCTTTCTTTTTCTGTTGGAAGGTTGGAATGTTCTTTTCATCTTTCTATATTATTTATTATTATTCGCATACTTATTCGGGCTGCAAAGATAGAGCCTTTTTTTTAATAAACAAAGGGTTGCGCAATTTTTTACACAAGAACCTTTGATATCAGACCAAAGCAAGTTAACTGCATGGGGCAAGTAAGTTAACGTCATCGGTAAATGAAGAAAGCGATGCCGCCCATCTTCTTACGGAATGAATGGCATCGATAAAGCACGAATGCTATATGAGGTAAAGGGCCGGGGAGGAGGTGCAGCCTACGTGTAAAACAAATTCAATCCATTGTGTGCTGCACGCTCCCCGCATCCGTCATTCACATGATGGATGGGAACCCTGATTGTACTTAATTATCTACTCATCAATATATTACCATCCTCTATCAAGTGGCTTACGGACTTCTGACAAGACCAATAGCTATTTCCTGAATAATAAAAATAAACAACATCTGTAGACAAAACATTCTTCAACGCAATAGAGTAAGCCCCCCCACTTCCACATTTAAAAGAATTCTCCGAACCTATATTATTTATTTTATAGCGAACAGTATATCCATTCCAAGAACTGCTTCCCCCTGTAACATTTCCAGCAATAGTAGGAGATATGGTTGTTGGAGCTTTTCGTGAATAAGTTAAAGCACTAAACGCATTAAACAGATCTGCCTTTAAAAACACTTTGTCATTATCCCCCATACCTTCTCCTTCATTAGCCGTATTCGTCTTAAAATGGATAACCTTCTCATCTTTGCTAAAGACTTGATCCGTATATACATAACACCAATCCTTCGCTCCTGTTGTTTCCAAACGAACACCGGGTTCTACCGCATATAGTTTTTTAGTATATATCTTATACTCAATAGGGAATAATGATTCATCAATATCTTCCGGTATCGAGAATTTCAGATAAACATCTTGTTTCAGGCCTCCATTAATCACATTTGTTCCGGCACCAGCTTTTACATTTTCAAATCTCGGATTGATAAAGTTATAAGGGGGACGTAAGACCAATTTAATCTTACGCTGCAAATTACCTCCTACCACGTAGAAATACGCTATCTTCTCACCGGAGCCAGGAGCCGGCTTTATATTGCCTGTAATCGTTATCGTCTGATTGCCAGAAGGTATCCAAGAAGGATAACTTAAGTTACCATCTACGACATCCGACATTCCCTCATCCGGAACCACACTCAACTGCCCTGTTCCCACATACGTCGCAGTCATCGACAATGTGTTAGAAGCCCCCGTAAAAACGAATGTCGTCTTTGTAACATTCAAGGCCTCGCCATCATAAGTTATATTCGGATACTTTTCCATAATAGCCGAGGCCGTGATATTATTATCCGCTATCACATTTTCATCTATAACCTCAGCCCACGTAGCTCCTTTTCTGGAAACGCTCTTGACCGTTATATTAAAGGCATAATTACGAACGACATCATAAACACGAGTTACCTTATCATTCTCATCCTTTACGGCAAGATCAATCTTATAATATGTATAGGTCTTGCTACCATCAAATTGCGCCTTAATAATAACAAAAGTCGCTTTCTTATCTTGATTATAATGTTCAAAAGTATACACAGATTCACCCGGCTTCGCATATTTACTAGCATCTGGCTCATTCTGGGGCGCATAAAAATCTTGATTTGGAATATTCAACTTTCCCTCATCTTTATACCCAATAGATGCCAACTGAGATTCATTATAAATAAGATAAGAAACATTTTTTAATTTCACAGCTGCCTCCGAAGAGAGATTCAGCGTTATTTTAGCCCAGTTTCGTAGTAGTTCAACATTGTTACTACCAGCAGCTTCCAGACTATTGCTTATATTTTTCGCAGGAATATCACTAAAAGTTCTCTTTCCCCAAAAGATTTGCTTATCTGTCACTAACGAGGCCATTCCGCTTTCTAGGGAAGGGGTTAACGTTCCATCATTGGCGACAAAATGGATGGTACGGGTCTCTTTTGAGATAGAAGCCGTATATCCATTGCCAGAAACAACAGCTTCTACAACTGGAGAGATAAACTCTCCATCCTCATTAAATGTATATAGATATAAGGACTCAACACCTTTCTCCACATCCCCGGTCGCTTTCGTAATCTCAAGAGCATTCGGAGCATCTACAGAGAACGAAAGAGAGACCATTGATCCATCTGTCGGTTGAATTTCTATTTGTTCTATTTCCTCTGTCGCACATGAAGCGAGCAACAGCAATACAGAAAATAGAGTATATAATCTTTTTATCATAATTAGAGTTATATTAA